>Ga0210016_1000303_pt1 | contig 42511 bp, 43 predicted proteins | sample CryGeyCG2014_300_FD_185454 | JGI IMG/M metagenome (GOLD analysis project Ga0210016, IMG submission 185454) | Groundwater microbial communities from aquifer - Crystal Geyser CG02_land_8/20/14_3.00 (SPAdes) (version 2) | ecosystem: Environmental > Aquatic > Deep subsurface > Groundwater | place...
TGACAACGAATGCTCCGCTGACAACGAATGCTCCGCGCTCGGGGTCGCCGTGGGCGGCTGGGCCTGCGGGTGATGTACAGCCGCCGGTTCTTGGGCCGGCCAATCGAAGGCGGCGATCAAGTCCCACAATTGGGGGAGATGATTGCGGCAGCTATCCCATGAGAAAAAGTTGACGGCTTCGACGCCCAGTTCTTTGGCTGTAGCGAAGAAATCGTCCATATCTTCATATGTGGGCGCCCAGCCGTCAGGCGTTCCATAAGCCGCCCCGGTGGGGATGCACGGACGGGCATTGGGCAGCGCCCGATACTGCCGCAGGCTTTCTGTCAATTGCGCCCCGGCATTGTGGGCGGCTTCCCAATAGACTTGCGGCATGACGGCATCGCAATTCTCCAGGAAGGCTGCCCAGGGCAAGCCGGGGTGAAAGTTCGGGAAACGGTAAGTGCTCAAGGCGAGCGGAACATTGCTCAACTCTGCACGCAGCTCGGCCATGAATGCACGCGCGGCCTGCTCCCTGCCCGGCTGCTCATACGCCGCGCCGGCGCAGAGCACATAACCGTCCAGGGCAAGCTCATGCACGCGGCGGACGGCGAGCGCAGCTTCGTCTGCAGGGTTATCGCCAGAGACGGCGTGCCAGCCCCAGACGGCGATCCCGGCGACGTGCAACGCCTGGACGAGGGGCGCGTTGAGGTCGCGGCCGGCCGGGTCCAACCCGGACGCCTGCGTCCCCTCGGCGATCTTGACCAGCACGTGGCTCAGACCCGCAGCCTGGGCCGTCAAAAGGATAGCCGAAGGATTGCCCCCCTCGCATTCGGAGGGCTGAGAGATAAAGAAACCTTTGCCCTGTAAACCCATAACAACCTCCTCATCACACATTTCCAACCAATCCCAATTCCGGCGCGATGCGGCGCATGGCGAGGATGACGTTGCCGACGTGTTCCCATAATTCTATACCAAATTCGCTGGCGGCTTTTTCGATTTCTGCGCGGTTGGCGCCAGCGGCGAAGGTTTTGTCCTTCCATTTCTTTTTAACGGAAGCAGGCTCCAGGTCCAGCAGGGAGCGGGACGGGCGGACAAGGGCGACAGCGGTGATGAGGCCTGTCACTTCATCGCAGGCGTAGAGGGCTTTCTCCATGCGCGACTGGCGCAGGACGCCCGTATGGTCGGCATGGCTGAGCACAGCGCGGACGATCTCCTCCGGCACGCCGCGCTGGCGCAGGATGGGTTCGCCTGCCTGCGGGTGTTCTTCGAGGCTGGGATGGATTTCCCAGTCGAAGTCGTGCAGCAGGCCGGTGGCGCGCCACTTCTCTACATCCTCGCCGAATTTCTCGGCGTAGAAGCGCATGGCCGCCTCGACCGCCAGCATGTGCTTGACGAGGTTTTCGTTCTTGACGTATTCACGGACAAGGATAAGGGCTTCGTCGCGGATCATACTATCTCCTGTAAACGTCTTTGCGGTGTTTGACACGGATGATTTCGATGATGAGTCGATCTTCGTGAATTTCGTACATGATACGATAATCCCCAACACGAACGCGATAAGTACGTTCAAAACCAGCCAATTTTTTGACTCCCGACGGAAAGGGGTTTTCCGCCAGTCCTTTAATCGCCGCGATTGCTCTGGGAATGATTTGTCGCGGCAGCCGTTCGAGTTCTTTTAGCGCCGAAGACTTGAACTCAATCTGGTAAGAGGCCATTTTTCTTCAGTTTGGCAACGACTTCTTCAAATGGGATGGTTGGTTCATTGCGTCTTTCAATCAGCACGGCCAAGTCTTCAAGGTCTTCGATTAAGTCCTGGAATTCTTCGATCGGCAGGATAACGGCAGTTTTCTTTCCCGTCTCATTGGTGATGTATTGAACTTGTAATTCCTTGATGCTTAACATACAAAGCTCCATTTCAGCAACCAAACAAATTATACAACACCCATCAATTCATGGAAATATTGGTTCCGGGTCACCCAGCACGGGGACGGGGTGGCTGATGTTCACATCCCACAGCGCGGCAGCGGCGGCGATCAGTTCGCGCATATTCCAGTATAGCACGGAAGACTTGCGGTAGACACGCAGGTCGGCCTCCACGCCGAGCGAGTCAACGCCGAGTTGGTTGCACAGGTAGAGGGCGCGCGGCAGGTGAAAGCTCTGCGTGACCAGGATGGCCTCCGTCAAACCGAAGATCGCCTTGGCGCGATAGCAGGTATCGTAGGTGCGGCGGCCAGCGTAATCCAGCACGATTGCATCCCCCGGGACGCCGAGCGAGAGGGCGTAAGCGCGCATGGCGCCGGGTTCGTTATAATCCACGAAGCGATTATCGCCGCTCATCAGCAGCTTTTCGACTTTGCCGCTGAAGTAGAGTTCAGCCGCCGCGGCGACGCGGTCGCGCAGGATGGGAGTTGCCGAGCCATCCCGCTGCAAACCCGCGCCGAAGATAATGGCCGCGCGGCGGGGCGGGACCTCGTCCGCTGTGTACACGCGCGTGCGCGCATACAATGCCGTCAACAACCGAGGAACGAGCAGAACGAGCAAGCCAAGAGCGGCAAGGATGAACAGGGTTTTCGGGATCATTTTGACGATGCGTTTGAACACAGGTTGGATTTTACCTGAAAACAACGGAGTGCAGACCGTGGTCCGCACTCCATACGATAACAAAACAGCAAAAAACCTGGCAACTGCTCCCAGTATCTTCTCGAAAAGAAGGGGGAAGTGGTTTTTTTTTAAATCAATCGGCGGCGAATCTGCGCGCTGAGGAAATCCAGCGCCCAGACAACGATGATGATCGCCAGCAGGGCTGTACTTGCCTGGCGATACTCAAACGAGTTGATGCTCTGGGAGAGGTAGTAACCGATGCCACCACCGCCTACAAAGCCAATCACTGTCGAGATGCGCACATTGATGTCCCAATGATAGAGGGCGAACGAGAAGAAATCAGGCAGGATCTGCGGGATGACTCCATAGAAAACAACCTGTGCACGGTCACCGCCAACGGCTGTAATGGCTTCAAGTGGTCCCGGGTCAATGCTCTCGATGGACTCGGAGAACATCTTGCCGAACGAGGCAAACGAGACCACCATCATCGCCAGCACGCCGGCAAAGGGACTGCCAAAACCAACGATCAGGGCAAAAATGGTTGCCATGACCAGCGCTTCGAACGAGCGGACAATATTGAAGATCGAGCGGGCAAAGTAATATACTGAACTCCCGAGCCAGCCGCGATGAACAATATTCCTGGCTCCCAGGAAACTGAACGGCACAGCCAGCAGGATGCCCATCGTGGTCGCCAGCAAGGCCATGAAGATGGTTACAATGATGGCATTGGTGACGTCTGTAAGCGCCTGCGAAGGGATGATCTTCGGGTTTGGCAGGGAAGCCTCAGCCTCAATGCGCGGCGGGATCCCATTCTCAGTCTGGATGATGGCGCGCGTCTCAATCTCCAATTCAATATTGCCATTGGCATCGGTGGTCAGGCGTTTGATGGTCAGCGTGCGATCGTCGGCCAGCCGCCAACGGATGGCAACATCGGCATTCTGGCCCAGATCCAATCCCCGGACAAGCACGGTCGCGCCAGCCTCATCAGCGCAGGCAGGTTCGATCTGCAAGCGCGGACCACTGGTGTCAGCAGTGGGTGTCGGCGCGCTTCCGCAGGGGAATGGGAAAGCCGTACCGATCATATACGTTTCTGTTTCGTGAACAAACAGCAATGGCCGCAGCAAATCTTTCATCTGCTCAGCTTTGCCCAACGAAATGAACAACCGGAAAAAATCCGGCTGGGTCACATCAATGCTCAACTTATACGAAAAGACCAGCAGAACGCCGACCAACAGCCAGGTGACATACCGTAAAAGACGATTTTCTTTTTTCATGTCACACCAGCCGCGCGCGTAGTTTGGCACTGAATAAGTCGAGTATCATGACGACGATCAGAATGGCGATGAATGAAGCGCTTACCGCGCGGTAATCAGCAATCACGATCCATTGATAGAGGAAGAAACCAATCCCGCCGCCGCCCACAAAACCGATGATGGTCGAGGAGCGTACGTTGATGTCCCAGCGGTAGATGGTCAGGCTGATCAAGGGGGGCACGATCTGCGGGATGACGCCGTAGGCAATGACTTGCAGCCAGTTGGCGCCGGTGGCGCGCACGGCCTCGATCGGCCCAGGATCAATCCCCTCGATAACTTCAGAGAATAGTTTCCCCAGCGCTGCCATAGTATGAATGGTGAGTGCCAGCATTCCAGGGAAGGTGCCCAGCCCAACGATGACCACGAAAATGATGCCCATGATGAGGGCCTCGATCGAACGGGTTATATTCAGGAAAGCGCGCGCAATGAAATAGATAGCACGGGTTACACGATGTCCGCCCATCAGGTTGCGCGCCGCCAGGAAACTGAACGGTATGGCCATAATCGCGCCTAAGGTGGTGGCCAGCAGCGCCATCGCCAGGGTCTCATAGATGCCCTGGATTACATAACCTCCGTTCTCCGAGATCTCATAACCGCCAATCGGCCGATTCTGGGTTACATAGACCCTGTGCGGCAGCGGCAGGGTCGGATCCGGAGCAGCAGCCAGGGCGGTGAGTGGTACCTGTATGACAGCAGACAGATGACCGTTCTGGTCGGTTTCAACAAACAGGTGATCGTTGTTGTTTACGCCGCCCAATAATTTCGTATCGCCAATCGGTGTCTCCCAGTTCAGTTCAGCTGGATGATTCGGCCACAGGCCGTCCACCGTTACGATTAACGAACCCAACAGACCGGCGCAATCCGGCGAGACAGATATGTAAATGCCGTTATCGTTCGTGTGCTCAACACGCGGTGGGTTGGTCGAACAGGGCACCTCAACTTGCACCCAGCCGCGATGCTGTTCCATGCGGAGAACAAGGAAATCAGGTTGGGTCATCGGACGCAGGATGGACGAGGCGCGTTCGCTGTTCTCAATAAAGGCCGAAAAATGGATCTCAGTCACCTGCCAGCCAACCCCATAGGCAATGAGCAACCAGAACAGCGCGGCCATGATCATCGGCGCACCCTGCGGCAGCCGATAGGCGTCCCAGACATTCCACAGCCACAGGGCAGCCAGGACAACAAACCAGATGGTTTTGCCATACCAGACCACCGCGCCCAGCGCCAAGACAACAGCCATGAAGATGCCAATTGCGCGCCGGACATCCCGCTGAAAGGCCTGCCCCAAGCCAGGGAGTATCAATGAAAGCAGCGCGGCAAGCCAGGGAGAATGTTTTGGGGGTTCCAATTTCATGTCAACTCTTTGCCTAAAGGCTGGCGGCGCGCACTTCTTCGGCTTCTTCGCCGTAGATTTCCTTGAAACGAGCGCGGTCAATTTTATTTGGGGAGCCTTCAAACACTTTCACGCCGTCCTTCAAGCCGACAACCCGGGTGGCGTAGCGATGCACCAGGTCAAGGAAATGCAATGAGCAAATCACCGTTACGCCATCGGTCTTGTTGAGCATTTCCAGGTATTGCATGATGCTATGCGCCAGCACCGGATCAAGACTGGCAACCGGCTCGTCCGCCAGCACCAGGCGAGGTTCCTGCATCAGGGCGCGGGCGATCCCAACCCGCTGCTGCTGGCCGCCGGAGAGGGCATCGGCGCGGTTGGAGGCTTTATCGGCAATCCCAACCCGCTCCAGGGCTTTTAGAGCCCGTTCTTTTTCACCTGATGGCCAAATGCCCAACAGCGACAGCCAAGGGTTGGCATATCCCAGGCGCCCGCTCAGGACATTGGTCATCACACTGGACCGTTTGACCAGGTTGAACTGCTGGAAGACCATCCCGATCTGGCGGCGGATGCGGTGCAATTCCGCAGGAGACGCTGCAGTGATAGCCACATCGTCCCAGAATATTTTCCCCTCCGTTGGATCGATCAGGCGGTTGATGCAGCGCAGCAATGTGGATTTCCCCGATCCCGAAAGACCGATGATCACCAGGAATTCGCCATCCTTGACCTCAAAACTGACATCGCGCAGGGCGACCGTTCCGGTTGGATAGACTTTTGTTAGATTTTCAATACGAAGCACGGCTGCTCCTTATGGAACAAAGAATGGAGTACAGGGAACGCCGGGAGACCAGAAAATCCTTACCCCTCTGCGTTCGCTGTACTCTTATGAGAAAAAGCGGGGGGGAGGAAAAGTCCTCCCCCCCGCCAACCGTGCAAGGATTATTTGAACAGCGTGGTGACGTCGACACCCGAGGCTTCCAGGTAGACACGGAACTCATCATAGAAGGTGTCGTCCCGCTCCGCCAATTCTTCAATGTTGTAGATGGATTTAATGGCGGCCTTGCCTTCCTCGGTCTGGGTGACCTGCAGGAAAGCAGCGGTCAGCGCGGCACGAACATCATCCGGAACATTGGTGGCATAGGAGACATTGTCGTTCGGGATGATCGGGTCAGTGCGCCAAATCACCACAACCTTGTCCATTACATCCGGCAGGTCAGCCTGCAGAGCGGACGAGGTACGGGCATCAATGTAGGTGGCGCCGAAGTCGCAGATGCCCCTGGCATACACCGCGCGCACAACCTGCGGATGTCCCTGAATGAAAGCCGCGGCCTTGAGGTTAATATCGCTGGCCGCCAGGTAACCGCTGGGAATGACGTAGCCCGAGGAGGACAGAGGGTCAGTCCAGCAGGGCTTCTTATCAGCGAACTGCGCCAGGGCAGTGGGGGCATCCGCGGTGTTTGCATTGGTGGCAGCATCGAAGTAGGAAGTAAAGCCGCTATCCACGTGGGCGATGAACTGCGCGCCATAATGATCGGAGCCGAAGCGGATGGTGATCAGGGCGACATCCGCATATCCCTTCCCATGGGCGACAACGTAGGCAAATGGGGGCAGCCAGCCGATGTGGGCATTGCCGGCGCCCATGGCCTCCACCAGCGCGCTGTAGGAGGTGGGCACAGTGGTGATGATGGTGTAGCCGGTCACAGCGGAGAGCTGGGCAGCGATGGCTTCACCACTGGCGATCAGTTCCTGCGTCGTAGCGGAGGGCGCCAGCGCCATGATGAGCGGGTTCTCGGGCGTGCCCAGCGCGGGCGGGGGAACCTCAGTGGCGGGCGGGGGCGCCTCGGTCGGCGCCTGCGTCGGCGCCTGGGTGACCACGGGTGTGGGTGTCGCCGTAGGCCCGCAGGCTGTCAGCAGCATCGTCGCCGCTACCAGCAAAGAAAGAAACAGGTAGAACTTCTTCATTTCGTCTTCTCCTTTCAATAAAAGAATAGGGTTTTTGGGGATGGCTTCCCCATTTGACTTTATGGTAGGTAACTGCCCTACCATTATGATGATAACTTGAAATGAGCGTAAAGGCAAGTGCCAAGTCTCATGAATTCGACTATAATCAAAGCATGAAGAAGACAGTCGTTCGAATTCTGCTTATCCTTCTTGCCCTTATCCTGGTCTGGGCTGTTGTCAACGCTTTCAACGGTATCAACGATAACATCCGCAGCGCGATACAGCCCCTGCAGCAGACCAACCGCGACTTGAGCACGCAAGTCGCCGGGCTTTTGCACCCAACGCCTACGGTCCTGCCGGACCCGGTCACGATCGTGCACGAGGTGCGCTCGCTGGCGCGGTTGGAGACCATCCAGTACAGCGTCGAGAAGGTCATCACGGCCGAGGTCAACCAGGGTATATTTGGGCCGCTCTTCGGCGACAAATTGCTGTTCGTGGCGCATGGCGTGGTCATCGCTGGCCTGGACCTGGAAAAAATCAACCCTGATGACCTGACGGTGAAGGATAACGTCTTGTACGTTCACCTGCCGCAGGCTGAGATCTTCAGCGCCACATTGGATAACCAGAAATCTTATGTTTATGACCGTGAGACCGGCATCCTGACGCACGGCGAGGTCAATCTGGAAACCCTCGCCCGGCAGGCGGCTGAAGAGGAGATCCGCAAGGCCGCCATCGAAGACGGCATCCTGGACCTGGCGCAGGGCAACGCAGAAACCTATCTCTCACGCCTGTTCCGGGCGCTGGGGTTTGCAGAGGTGATTTTCGGCCAACCATAGGGGTCGAAGGTCGAAGGTCGAAGATCGAAGGTCGAAGGTTGCAGGCTTCGCCCTGAGGCTCAGCCCGAAGGGTTGGAAGGTTGAAGGTTTCGAGGAGGGACCTTCAACCTTCCGCTTTAAATCCGGTGGCTCTCTCCGTCCACTGCGGGTGGGTATATTTGTTTTTCACCAATTCTTCCGAACGATCTTTTTCCGCATGGGTGAGATCGAGCGGCTGCAAATCCAGATCTAGTGTATCGCCGAAGGCGGCGATAAAGGCTTGCGCGGCTTCTTCCCACAAGACTGGCCTGCCCAACACCGACTCGACCGTCGCAGCGCGCGCCAGCAGGCGTTCAGCGGCACGCGCCCGGGCAGCTTCGTCTGGAAAAACGAGGGCCTGGGTGATGCGCGCCAGGTCGCCGTTCAGGGGCAGCGAGCCGTGCTGGAGCACGCCCTCTTTCCGCCGCGCCTGCGCCGAGCCGACCAGCTTCTTCCCGCCGACGGTGATCTCATATGTCGAAGGCGCCTCGAAGCAGACCGGGTTGGTATTTCCGGCCTGCGAGGCAGCCGAGCGTTCCTGCATCTCCACCGGCAGGCCAAGCAAGCGCAAAGCTGCCAGTAGAGCCTGCGCCAGATGGTTGTAACTTTCCAGCAGCGTGCCGGCCAGGCGGGGTTCATCCGGCGGGGCAATGACCGAATAAGTCAGTTCATCGGTGTGCAGGATGGCGCGCCCGCCAGTCGGGCGGCGGACAAGCTCCCAGCCGCGTTCTTTCAGGCGCGGAATATCAACATCGGAAAATGGCTGGGCGTAGCCGAGCGAGAGGCAGGGCGGCTGCCAGGCGTACAGGCGCAGCGCGGGGAGCGATGCGCCGCGCCCGACGGATTCGAGCAGCGCCTCGTCCACGGCCATGTTCCACGCGCCGCGGGCAGGAGGGGTGAGGAGTAGACGCCAGGTATCCATGATGGTCGCCTCGTGGGAGGACGGGGATATTTTACTCAATAATTTGGATGCAACCAGGGTGGATTTTTTACTTGCTTGAATACCCGCTTTGTGCTAGACTTTATATGCAGTGGTGACTCACTTGCGCTCAGAGGAGGGCTGCGCCCCCGAATTTCTTGGGAAAAGCCGTAGAGTGGGAGCACAGCCTCACATGCGCAAGATTACGCAACGCCGTTTGGTAGTTGTTTTCCGAGGGAGCAGCTATGGCCAAGAAAATTCTAATCATTGATGACGACCTGGATACCCTGCGCCTGGTCGGCGCGATGCTTCAACGACGGGGATATCAGATCGTGGTCGCATCGAGCGGAGAGCAGGGATTGGTCCAGGCAGCGAATGAAAAACCCGACCTGGCTCTCGTGGATGTCATGATGCCGCAGATGGATGGCTATGAGGTGACGAAGCGCCTGCGCAGCGACCCGCAGACGGCCGACATCCCCATCCTGATGTTTACTGCCAAGACGCAATTGGATGACAAAGTCACCGGCTTCGAGTCTGGCGCGGACGATTACCTGACCAAGCCCACCCACCCTGTCGAGCTTCAGGCGCACGTCAAAGCCCTGCTGGCCCGTTCTATCAGATGGAAGGCTGGCCCTGCGGTGGCCGAGGCAAAACCGCCCTTCGTCATCGGCGTGCTGGCCGCGCGCGGGGGACAGGGGGTGACAACCCTGGCCGTCAACCTGGCTAAGTGCCTGATGACGGCCGCCCAGGAAGAGGTCATCCTGGCCGAGCTGCGTCCTGGCATGGGTACGCTTGGCCCCGATCTCGGAGAGCCTGACCCGAAAGAGTTACTGTCGCTTTTGCAATCCAAGCCCGATGAGTTGACCCAGCAAAAGGTCAAGGATAATCTTCTCGTCCACGAGACTGGCCTGAGATTGCTGCTTGGCTCTATTCACCCGCGCGACGCCATGCTGCTGAATGGGATTGCCCAGTTCGAGACGATCATCAACCGGTTGGAAAGCCTGGCCCCCTATCTTGTCTTGGACCTTGGCCCTGGCCTGACGCCACTGACCCAAAAACTGCTCAAAAAATGCCAGCATCTCATCGTGATCGTGGAACCGACGCCGAACTCGGTTTTACATGCCAAGGCTTTGCTTACCGACCTGGTGGAATTGGAGGTCAATAAGCGCAGGATCAGCCCAATCGTGGTGAACCGGCTCCGCTCCGATACGCAGATGAACATGACCCAGGTTCAGGAGAAATTGGATTGGGTCGTACCGGCGGTCATCATGCCTTTCCCGGAGCTTATCTACCGGGCGGTACAGATGAAGACCATCGCCGTATCCTACCAGCCAGATTGCCAAATCAATCAGCAGTTCGCCAAACTGTCCGCCCTGATGCTCGAGCTCGAGCGCGCCCGCCTGGAAAAATGACCATACTCTCCGCCCAGACCCTGGAGTGCATCCAATATGCGGCGGAGTTAATTCGCAAATCTCAGCGTGCCGTCGTCCTGACCGGCGCGGGGATATCTACTCCCTCGGGCATCCCCGACTTCCGTTCGGAGGGAACAGGTCTATGGTCCAAGATGGACCCGATGGAAGTCGCCTCGCTGAACGCCTTCCGCTACGCGCCTGAACGTTTCTACGAATGGATCCGTCCCCTGGCTACCCAAATCTATGAAGCGGCGCCCAACCCTGCTCATCAGGCATTGGCGCGCTTGCAGGCGGCTGGATTCTTCAAAGTCATCATCACCCAGAACATAGACAACCTTCATCAAAAAGCGGGGGCCTCGCACGTCGTGGAGACGCACGGCACATTCCAGACGATGTCTTGTACGCAGTGCTTCGAGCAGGTCAGCAGCAATGGCTTCATCGGGCCATACATCCGGGATGGTCTCGTCCCATACTGCCCGCAATGTGGGGGAATATTGAAACCGGATATCATCTTATTTGGTGAACAGTTGCCAGTGCACACGTGGTTCGAAGCCCAAACCGCCTGCCGGAACTGCGACTTGATCCTGGTCGCCGGCTCCTCGCTCGAGGTGCTGCCCGTGGCCGGGTTGCCGCTCCAGGCCCTCGACGGGGGCGCGCACCTGATCATTGCCAACCTTTCGCCGACCTACCTGGGCGTGCGCGCCGACGTCCTGCTCCTGGGGGATGTGGCTGAGATCATCCCGTTGATCGCAGAATGCGTTTTACATGATGGTAGCTCGGAGAGCTACCATGGCTGATACCGAAAAACGACTGGAAGGTTACCGGCGGCTGATAGACATCGCCCGTGACCTGGCCTCGACCCTCGACCTGAACATCCTGCTCGACCGTATCATTCGGGCCGCGGTGGATATTACCGGCGCGCAGGCAGCTTCGATCCTGCTGTATGACGATGCTTCCCGCCAGTTGCACTTCCAAGTCGCGACCGATCTGGATGAACCGCTCATGCGCGGCCTGGTTGTACCCCTGGAGGGCAGCATTGCCGGCTGGATCGTAACCAACCGCCAGCCGGTGCGCGTCTCGAACGCGCAAGAGGATCCGCGTCATTTCGGCTTGATCGAAGAGGCGACCCATTACGCCACCAATTCCCTGCTGGGCGTTCCATTGATCACCAAAGATAAGGTCATTGGCGTATTGGAGGCCCTTAATAAGCAAGGCGGCGAATTTACCGAGACGGACGAGGCCTTATTCTGTGTGTTGGGGGCGCAGGCAGCAGTAGCCATCGAAAACGCACGTTTATTCCAACAATCTGACCTGATTGCCACTTTCGTCCACGAGGTGCGTACACCTCTCTCGGCTATCACCACGGCCACCTATCTATTGCTCAGGCCGGAAATTTCTCATGAGGAGCGCGATGAGATCGTCCAGAACATCCACGACGAAGCTTGTCGGCTCAACACCCTGGCTTCCTCCTTTCTCGACCTGGCGCGCATGGAATCGGGCCGCGTTCAATTCCACAGCAGCCAATTCGAGTTGAGGGCCTTGCTGGTGGAGTGTAAGAAGGTGATGCAGAGCAAGGCTGACGAGGACGGCATCCAGATCACTATCGAAATCCCCGCCGATTTCCCCAGCCTGGAAGCCGACCGCGACAAGCTCAAGCAATTGATGCTCAATCTCTTGAGCAATGCGATCAAGTACAACCGCCCGAATGGGTTGGTCACGATGAGCGCCTCAGCGCAGGAGAAGGAATTCGTCCTCGCCGTGCAGGATACCGGCATTGGCATCCCCGAAAAGGCGTTACCCAAGCTGTTCCAGAAGTTTTATCGCGTCCAGGATGCGGAAGGCAGCCCCACCGGCACTGGCCTGGGGCTTTCGATCTGCAAGCAGATTGTCCAAGGACACGGGGGACGCATCGAGGTGCACAGTCAGCTCGGCGAGGGGACAACCTTCACTATCCACCTGCCGCGCAAGAAATAACGCGTATCAGATAATTTCCAGCCTGTCGTCCATCACATCCATATCCAGCCAGTTCCTCTCCACCCATTCGACCACTGCTTGCAGGGAGCGTTGGATGTACGTCCTGTCGCTGTTGACCAGCGCGCAGGCGATGACCGCTTCCTGCCACTTGTCCTGTAAATCCATCTCGGCGACGGAGACGTTGAACTGGCGGTGCAGGCGTGCCAGCAGCGGCTTGAGCCGTCCGCGCTTCTCTTTCAGCGAGGCGCAGGCGGGGAGATGGAGGTGGAGGGTGAGCAGGCCGAGCATTTCGAGTTATTTGTCCGCGTTGAGAGTGTCGAGAAATTTCCGGGCGGTCTGTATTTCAATTCCTCGAAAGGTTTTCAAGCCCAGGAGATGTTTATCGCCGGAAACAATGAACCCCGCCTTTCCTTTCAGCGCGGCAGCCAGGAACATTTCATCGGATGGATCTTCTGGGATCGCGCCGCGTACGTCCGCATCGCCTTGAACGACCACCGCGTTTTGCCTCATCGTTTCTGCCAATTGGGAAATCCGTTCGTCGGTGAGGCGAAAAACATCTTTCACGCGATGTTCCGACAACACTCTTTGAACTTCTTCGATGATGCTTGTTGAGGTGATGAGCGTGAAGCGAAGATCGGTCCACGCCTGCACCAGATGGAACGGCGCACCTTTCTTGCTGATAACGCTGCTTACAATCACGTTGGTATCAAGAACCGCTCGGAGCATTTTCCGCCCGGACCTTCCTGACCGCTTCTGCCACGATTTCCTCGATCTCCTCTTCGGGGAGGTCGGGCGCATTTTCCCGTATCCTATCGATCACTTCGAAACGCGCCTCGCGCTCGGCAACCAGTTTGGTATACATGTCAAGGGGGATGGTGGCCGTGCTATCCTCGGTATTGATGCGTGCCTGGCCTCTCTTCACAGCGTAAGTCGCCGCGGCTTCCCGCACAGCGCGAATGGTATCTAGTTTGCCGCGGATTTGCTCGTAATCCGCAGCCGGGATCATCACCGCCACGTTCTTGCCATTGCGCTCGATCATCACATCGCCTTTGCCGGCCAGCACCTGGTCGAGTAAATCGCGAAATCTTGTGCGCGCCTCGCCGCTTTTGACGGTTGTGGTTACCATAGTTCACTCCTTTGCACAAAGCGTACAATTTGTACAAATTGTACGCTGCGCTGGATGGAATGTCAAGGAAGCTGGAATCAGAAGATTTACGTTTTACGCATTACGATTTACAATGCTGTCACTTATGGAACCCGAAACCGCTTACAACAAAGCCCTCGATTATCTCTACTCTTTCGTAGATTATAGTCTGAAACATACATCCGAGCTGGTCAAGGCGGAGTTCGACCTCGGGCGCATGTTCGAGCTGATGGCCGCCCTGGGCAACCCGCAGGATTCCTATCCCATCCTCCACGTGGCTGGGACGAAGGGCAAAGGCTCGGTCGCGGCCATGGCCGCCAGCGCGCTGCACGCCGCCGGTTACCGCGCCGGTCTCTACATCTCGCCGCACTTGCAAGATTTCTGCGAGCGCATCCAGGTGGATGGCGAGCCGATCCCGCACGGAGAGTTAGCCGCGCTGGTGGAGGAGATCAAGCCGGCTGTGGCGCGCCTGCCGTTCATCACCACCTTCGAGCTGACCACCGCCCTGGGCTTCCTCTACTTTGCCCAGCGCGGCGTGGAGGCGGCCGTGATCGAGGTCGGCCTGGGAGGGCGGCTGGACGCCACCAATATCATCACGCCGCGCGTCTCGGTCATCACCTCGCTTTCCTACGATCACATGGCCGTGCTGGGGAACACGCTGGCGCAGATTGCCGGTGAGAAGGCTGGCATCATCAAGGAAGGCGCGCCGGTCGTTTCCTCGCCGCAGAAAGAGGAGGCGCTGGCGGTGATCCAGAAAGTCGCCGCGGAGCGGAATGCCCCACTGACGCTCGTCGGCCGCGACGTGACATTCGAGGCAAGTGAGCATTCTCTTGACGGACAATCGCTGGCAATCAATCCATCACTCGTCACTCGTCACTCGTCACTCGTTACGCCAGAATCGGTTATACTCCGCATCCCTTTGCTCGGCGCACACCAACTGGTCAATGCCGCAACGGCTTACGCGGCGCTGAAAACCAGCGGCCTGAACGTCAGCGATGAAGCCATTCAAAAAGGCTTTGCCGAGGCCAAATGGCCGGGCCGCTTCGAGGTCCTGCGCCGCGAGCCGCCCGTGATCCTGGATTCGGCCCACAACGTGGATTCGGCGCAGAAACTTCGCCAAGCGCTGGACGATTACTTCCCGAAGCGGCCCGTGATCTTGATCTTCGGCGCCTCGGAAGATAAAGATGTTCTTGGCATGTTCGCCGAGTGGAAGCCGCGCCTGGGCCGCATCCTCACCACCAAAGCCGTCCACCCGCGCGCGCTGGAGGCGGAGCAATTGCTCGGGTTGGCGCAGCAGGCTGGGGTCCCGGCTGAAGCGGTGACGCCTGTGGAGGCCGCCCTGGCCCGGGCGCTGGAATTGTCTGCAAAAGATGGCAGCATTGTCCTGTCAGCCGGCAGCATGTTCGTGACCGCGGAAGTCCGCACCGCGTGGCAGAATTACGTTGACAGGTTGTAAACGTGCAAACGAGGAGTTATGAACAACGACTGGTCTTATCAAGACGACGAAGCTTTCAACATGGCACTCTCGCAGCGCACGGATGAGCTGTACCGCGTCCCCAACCTGACGCCGGACGAGGACGGCGTGATCGAAGCGCTCGTGCTGCCGCTGCGTGATATGGTCATCTTTCCGCACATGGTGACGCCGGTCTTTTTAGCACGCGATGCTTCCGTCCGGGCGACCCAGCAGGCGCAGGCGCGCAACCGTACCGTTATCGGCCTGACCCAGCGCGACCCGGAGGTCGAGGAGCCTGGCCCGCAGGATTTCCTGCCCATCGGCGTGGAAATCGCCGTCGGGCGGCTGCTCAGTATGCCGGATGGCTCCAGTTCGGCCCTGGTGCAGGGACGCCGACGGGTCGAGATTCTGGAATTCACCCGCCTGGAACCGGTGCTCAAGGCGCGCGCCCGGGTCATCTTCGAGTCGACGACTGCCGACCGCCAGACCCAGGCGCTGACGCGCTCGGTGCTCGACTTGTTCTATCGCTGCATCCAGCTCGACCGCTCCATCCCCGAGGAAGCGCATCTCTTTGCCCTGAACATCGGCGAGCCTGGCTGGCTATCGGACATGATCACCACGGCGGTCTCCCTCAGCCTGGAGGAGCGGCAGGCCCTGCTGCTGATGACCGACCCGCGCGAGCGGCTCAAGCGCATCAATCAACTTCTAGCCGAGGAAGTGGACGTACTGGAGCTGGAGGATGAAATCCACAGCCGCGTGCAAAACGAGGTGGATAAGAGCCAGCGCGAATTCTACCTGCGCGAGCAGATGAAAGCCATCCAGACCGAATTGGGCGAGGGCGATATCTGGACGCGGGACATCAAGGAATTACGCCAAAAGGCCGAGACGATCAAGCTGCCTGAAGAGGCCAAAGCGACGGTCACGAAGGAAATCGAGCGCCTGAACCAAATGCCGCCCATGGCGCCCGAGGTCGGCATCATCCGCACGTACATTGACTGGATCCTGGACCTGCCCTGGTCGAACCTCAGCGAGGACAACCTGGACGTGCGCCATGCCGCCCGCCTGCTCGAACGCGACCATTATGGCTTGAAGAAAGCCAAGGAGCGCACCCTGGAATACATCGCCGTGCGCAGCCTGAAGCCGAAGAAAGAACGCCAGCCCATCCTGTGCTTCGTCGGGCCGCCGGGAACGGGCAAGACCTCCCTCGGCCACTCCATTGCCGAGGCGCTGGGACGCAAGTTCGTGCGCGTCTCGCTGGGCGGAATCCGCGACGAGGCCGAGATACGCGGCCACCGCCGGACGTACATCGGCGCGCTGCCGGGGCGGGTCATCCAAACCATGCGCCGCGCCGGGACGGCCAATCCGCTCTTCATGCTGGACGAGATTGACAAGCTCGGCAGCGACTTCCGCGGCGATCCCTCCTCGGCGCTGCTCGAAGTCCTCGACCCGGAGCAGAATCACGCCTTCTCCGACCACTACCTGGAACTGGCCTTCGATCTCTCGAAGGTGATGTTCGTGACCACCGCCAACACGCTGGGGACGATCCCACCCGCCCTTTTGGACCGGCTGGAGGTGATCGAGTTTCCCGGCTACATCGAGGAAGAGAAGCTGATCATTGCCAACCGTTTCCTGATCCCCCGCCAGTTGGTGGAGAATGGCGTGGATGGCATCCAGTTGCGCTTCGCGCCCCAGGCCTTGCAGCGCATTATCCGCGAGTACACCTACGAAGCCGGCGTGCGCAATTTGGAGCGCGAGATCGGGCGCATCTGCCGCAAGGTGGCGCGCTGGAAGGCGGAAGGCAAGCGTTACCCGACGACGATCGGTTCCGGGCTGATCGAGAAGTTCCTCGGCCCGCCGCAGTTCTTCCTGACCGAGGCCGAGCGCAGCGACGAGGTTGGCGTCGCCACCGGTTTGGCGTGGACGGAGAACGGCGGCGAGATCATGTTCGTCGAGGTGGCCGTACTGGAAGGCAAAGGCAATTTGCAGATCACCGGCCAGGTTGGCGACGTGATGCAGGAATCGGCCCAGGCCGGGCTTTCGTACCTGAAATCCCGCGCGGCTGTCTTTGGGATCGAGCCGGACGTTTTCGAGCGGCTGGACATACACGTGCACCTGCCCGAAGGCGCCATCCCAAAAGACGGCCCGTCGGCGGGCATCACCATGACGACCGCCATCATCTCAGCTTTCACCGGACGCCCGTTGTACAAGGATGTCGCCATGACCGGCGAGATCACCCTGCGCGGGCGCGTCCTGCCGGTGGGCGGGGTGCGCGAGAAGGTAATGGCGGCCCACCGCGCCGGTCTGAAAGTGATCATCATCCCGGAGCGCAACCTCAAAGATCTGGTAGAAATCCCCAAGTCTGTCCGCACGGACATGAAGATCGTGACGGTCAAGCACATGGACGAGGTGCTGGATATTGCCTTACACACCGAGCCGGTCGTGGAGCCGCCGCGGCCGAGGCGGAAACAGGAAGAGCAAAACCAAGAGGATGAGTGATAAGTGATGAGTGATACGTGATACGTGATGCGTGATGCGTGATGCGTGATGCGTGATACGTGATGCGTGATGCGTGATACGTGATGCGTGAGCCATTACGCTTTACGTTTTACGCATTACGTTTTATCTTCCCAATCACCACAAAAAACATGGCAATCTCTCTCGAAAACAAAATCGTACTGGTTACGGGCGCCTCCTCCGGCTTTGGCGCGGACGCGGCGCGGCTGTTTGCGAGGGAGGGCTGCATCGTCGTGCTGGCTGCCCGGCGCATGGATCGGCTGACCGCCCTGGCCGAGGAGATCCGCGCCGCGGGCGGCGAGGCCCTACCCCTACCGCTGGACGTGGCCGAGCAATCCCAGATCGAAGACCTGGTGCAGACCGTATTGGATGCTTACGGCCGGATTGACATCCTGTTCAATAACGCCGGTTTTGGCCGCCTGGACTGGCTCGAACGCCTCGACCCTGAGCGCGACATCAACGCCCAGCTCGACGTCAACCTGCGCGGCCTGATCCAGGTCACGCGCGCCGTCCTGCCGCACATGCTGGCGCGCCGCGCCGGTCACATCATCAATGTCTCCTCGGTGGCCGGGATGATCGCCGCGCCGCTCTACAGCATCTACGCTGCCACCAAGTACGGCGTGCGCGCCTTCACCGATGCCCTGCGCCGCGAGGTGGCGCCGTTCGGCGTCCAGGTTTCTGGCATTTATCCCGGCCCGGCGGACACTGAGTTTGGCAAACATTCCGGTGATAACGCCGTCAAAAGCGACCTCAAACTTCCCAACTGGATTTCGATGAGTTCCGAATACGTCGCCCGCCGCGCCGTCAGCCTGGCGAAACGTCCGCGCCGGACGCTGGTCATCCCATGGTGGTTTCGTCCGCTCGTGTCATTCGACTACCATTTTCCCAGCCTGGTGGATTGGCTCTTGAAGGTAGCCTTTGTGAGACGATTCCATAAAGTAGAGACGGCTCCTCGCGAAGCACCCTGCGGGCACGCCGTCGGGCAAGCCCCCTTCCGGGGGTGCTTCGCGAGGAGCCCGACCAAACGGAGGAATATGAGAATTTCTCGGCTCACCAAACTTTCCGAATCTCTCCGCGCCTCCAACCTGGATGCCCTGGCCCTCAACCCCAGCCCATCCCTGACCTATCTCACCAGCCTGCATTTCCACATCAGCGAACGGCCGGTCGTCGTGATTTTCACGGCTGACCATGCCCCGGTCATCATCCTGCCCGAACTGGAAATGCTCAAGGTGACCGGCCTGCCGTATGAGATCAAGGCTTTCCCTTACCCCGAAAATCCGGCCGAATGGGAGGGCGTCTTCCGCCGCGCGGTGCAGTCGCTGGGATTGGACGGCAGGCGCATCGGCGTCGAACCGCGCGCCATGCGCCTGCTGGAGTTCCGGCACATCCAGGCCGGCGCGCCCGAAGCGGACTTCCCGGACGCCTCGGATGCCGTCAGCCGGCTGCGGGTCCGAAAAGACCCGGATGAGATCGCCGCGATGCGCAAAGCGGTCAAAGCAGCCCAGTCCGCGCTGGAAGCAACCATCCCGTTCATCAAAATTGGGATGACCGAGAAGGAGATTGCCGGGGAGTTGGTCGTCCAGTTGCTGCGGCACGGATCGCAGTCCGAGATGCCGTTCGCGCCCATCGTCTCCGGCGGCCCGAACAGCGCCAACCCGCATGCCTCGCCAAGCGAGCGCAGACTCCAGCCCGGCGACCTGCTGGTGGTGGACTGGGGCGCGAGCGTGGACGGTTACATCTCCGATCTGACGCGCACCTTTGCCATCGGCGAGGTGGAGGCCGAGTATCGCAAAATTCACCAGATCGTGCTGGAAGCCAACGCCGCCGGACGCGCCGCGGCCAAGCCGGGCGTGCCTTGCGCAAATGTAGACAAGGCGGCGCGGGAGGTGATCGAGAAGGCTGGCTATGGTCAATACTTCACGCACCGCACCGGTCACGGCATCGGCATGGAAGGCCACGAGGAACCGTACATGCGCAGCGACAATATGCAAATTCTTGAGCCGGGCATGGCTTTCACCGTTGAGCCGGGGATTTATTTGCCGGAACGCGGCGGGGTGAGGATCGAGGATAACGTGGTGATTTCGGAGAAAGGTGCGGAGTGTTTGAGTGATATGGAACGGGAGTTAAGGGTTGTAGAATGAGGAAGAATCTGGCGACCGATAGCTGTAATTATTGCTATAATGTAATTGTCAAATGACTACCGGAGCGATGATTTGAGTAGAATCTCGGTGATTCAAGCGCTCGTCCGCAACGGATTGTATTACCTGACCGAACATGCGGACGACGAAGCGTTGGCAGATGGCTTTGACATCTACGATGTTGAACAGGGCATTATTTCCGGCAAAATCCGGCGCACTTGGCCTAAAGAAGGTAAGCATGAAATTCTTGGCTTGGCTCTGGATGGCCGTCCGATAGGGATTATTTGCCGGGTAACCTCATCTGGTAAATTACGCGTGATTACCGTTTACGAATACAAGCAGTAAAATGGAGTATCCTATGATTTCAAATTTCTGGACAGGCGAAACTTGCGAATATTGTGGTGGTGAGATCATTGAAAAACGCGTGACATTGCACCGTAAATTCAAAGGTAAGTATATTTTGCTCGAGAATATTCCTGCGGGTGTGTGTACGCAGTGTGGCACGCGCTACTATACAGCGAACGTCTTGAAAACCATCGAAGAAAGTGTGCGAGGCAGACAACCGGCGGTGCGCGAAGTTGTCGTGCCGGTCTATGCCTGGCCGGGGTAGTACAGCCGCGATTTTCGGCCCGCCCTGTTGCCGGTTATCCAACCCGCGGAGTTGGCGGCGCTGGTTTCATAAGCGACACGCGGCGCGATCTGCGTGTGATGGGGAATAGATTCACTTCGAAAAAGGGATATACCAAATGCGACTTCCTCCCTTCAAGCTCGAACGCTACTTTGCTAAATACGAATTCAGCGCCCGTTACCTGTTATGCAGCTCGGACTGTGAGTCGCTTTTGGTGAGCGACCTGCTGGCCCTCGAACCGGGCGCAGACGAAAGTCTGAAGCGCCACTGGCTGGGCTACACCGAGTCAACCGGCGCGCCGTCGCTGCGCAAGGAAATCGCCAACATCTATGATTCCATCACACCGGGGCAGGTGCTGGTTCACAGCGGCGCGCAGGAAGCCATCTTTCTGTTCATGCACGCCGCGCTGCAACCCGGCGACCACGTCATCGTCCACTGGCCGTGCTACCAGTCGCTGTTCGAGGTAGCCAGGGGCATCGGCTGCGAAATAAGTTTTTGGGAAGCACGTGCCGAGAACGGCTGGGCGCTCGACCTGGATGAGCTCAAGCGGATGCTGCGCCCGAACACCCGCGCCGTCATCGTCAACACGCCGCATAACCCGACCGGCACCCTGATGCCGCGCCCCGACTTCCTGGCCCTGAACGCGCTCTGCGCGGAGCATTCGTTGTCACAGGAACGCAGCCTCCTGCTCTTCTCCGACGAAGTCTACCGTGAGCTGGAATACGATCCCGCCGACCGCCTGCCCTCCGCCTGCGACCTCAACCCGTTGGCCGTTTCGTTGGGGGTAATGTCCAAATCCTACGGGCTGGCCGGTCTGCGCATCGGCTGGATCGCCACGCGCAACGCCGATATTTACAATCGCATGGCCGCGCTCAAGGATTACACCACTATCTGCAACAGCGCGCCGAGCGAATTCCTGGCCGAGCTGGCCCTGCGCCACCGCGCAGCGCTCGCGGCGCGGAATTTGCAGATCATCCAGTCCAACCTTGCCCGGCTGGATGACTTTTTCTCCCGCCGCGCTGACCGGTTCTCGTGGGTGCGTCCCAAGGCTGGGCCTATCGCTTTTCCGCGCCTGCTAAAAGGGGATGTGGAAACATTTTGTGATGAACTCGTCCACGAAAGTGGTGTGCTCCTGCTGCCCGGCAGCATGTACGACCATCCCGGCAACCATTTCCGGGTCGGGTTTGCGCGCAAGAACATGCCGTCTGCCCTGGCACAACTGGAACAGTTTCTCAATCAACACACTATTTAATCAATATTATCCAATCTCAACAACCCCTGGTGCGCCTGGCGCACCCTCAGAGGCAACAAAAGCCTTGACGGAAACTTTCGAGTAAAGTTCAGTTGGGTTGCCAGATTCTTGTTACCGGAGGAAGAATTATGAACAAGTATAAGCAGACTATCGTGATTACCCTGTCTCTCGGCATATTGTCTCTTATTGCGATGGCTTTCAGTCATCTCGCGCTCACAGACATCGCGCACGGAGAGGCGGACGTTTCCCTGGAGTGGACTATCCTGCGAGTCACTGCCCTGACCCTGCTTACCTTCATCGGTGCTACTTTCTTCACTTTGTTTCGAGTTCTCAAACTGAGATCATGAAGTGCGCCCAAAAAATCCAGGAAATCAAGAAACGTTGCACGATTGCCAAAAATACGGTAATATAATAGTGCTATGCTACCAGCACTTCTCGAATTAGCGATGTCCGGCATCCTTTTGCCGTAAAGTCAGCCAAGGCCTGACGGGTGAACCCTCTTAGTTCGGGGGCGAGCGCACACCTGTCAGGCCTTTTTAGTCTCGAGCAGTGACACATCAGATATAAGGAGAAAGAATGCAGACACCTTGGGAATACCGCTACGCGAATCGCACGCAACGCATGGGAAGTTCCATCATCCGGGAGCTGCTCAAGTGGACCGAGCAAGCGGACATCCTCTCGTTTGCAGGCGGGTTGCCAGCCCCGGAAGTCTTCCCGGTCGAGAAATTCAAGGAGGCCTGCAATACCATCTTGGACGAGTTCGGTGCGCAGGCGCTGCAATACAGCACCACCGAGGGCTACCGTCCGCTGCGGGAGATGATCGCCCGCCACGCGACCCGCTTCGGGATTGACATCGCGCCGGACAACATCCTGATCACCTCCGGCTCCCAACAGGCGTTGGATTTCATCGGGCGCGTGTTCATCAATCAAGGCGATCATATCGTGTGCGAGTCGCCCACTTACCTCGGCGCGCTGCAAGCCTGGAACGCCTACGGGGCGCAATACATTTCCGTCCCTTCCGACGAGAACGGCATGATCGTGGACGAACTGGAAAAGGCCCTGCGTGTGGGGCCCAAGTTCATCTACGTTCTACCGAACTTCCAGAATCCGGCCGGCTCGACCCTGAACCTGGAACGCCGCAAGAGGCTGGTCGAACTGGCCGACCGGTACGGCGTCCCGATCATCGAGGATGACCCTTACGGCCAACTCCGCTACGAGGGCGAACACCTGCCCGCGGTTGTCACCCTCGACAGCCAGTTCCGGGGCGACGACGGCACCTACACCGGCAACGTGATCTACCTGAGCACCTTTTCGAAGATTCTCGCACCGGGCATCCGCCTGGCATGGGTCGTCGCGCCGCAGCAGGTGATCCGCAAACTGGTGATGGCCAAGCAAGCCGCCGACCTGCACACGGCCACCTTCAACCAGATGGTTGCCTTCGAGGTCGGCAAGCATGGTTTTCTGGATGAACACGTCAAGTTCATCCGCGCCACGTACAAGGAGCGGCGCGACATCATGCTGGAGACCATGGACGAGGTCTTCCCTTCCGAGGTACGCTGGACGCATCCGCAGGGCGGCATGTTCCTGTGGGGTATCCTGCCAAAGGGGATGGACGCGGCCGAGGTGCTGAAAGTTGCCATCGAGAAGAAAGTGGCCTTCGTGCCGGGCGGATCGTTCCACCCGAACGGCGGCGGAGAGAACACCATGCGGCTCAACTTTTCCTTCTCCTCGCCGGAGATCATCCGCGAGGGCATCACCCGCCTGGGGCTGCTGCTGCGCGAACTGGTAAATAAGAATTGATAGAAGTCGAGCAGTAAAAAAAAGCGACGCACTTTTGCAGTGCGTCGCTTTCGTTTTTAGCGTGGAGCCGGTTTATTCAGCCTTCTCTATGCCCTTTCTGGGCTTGGGTTCTTTGCTCTCGCCTTTTTCCTTCTTCTCTTCCTTCTCTTCTGATGACTGCTTGTTCGACTGCCCGGAAGGGGAGTGGTGATCGGTGGCGTAGAAACCGGAACCCTTGAACACGATCCCTACGGGTGAGTAAACTTTGTGCAGGCTCTTCTTGCCACACTCCGGGCAACGGGTCAATGACTGGTCGGTGAACTTCTGCTTGCGGTCGAACTGTACGCCGCAAGTTCCACAACGATAAGAATAGACAGGCATACTTTCCTCGAACTTCCTATTGAATAACCGGGTGGGATTATAGCGCACTCAAGAGGGGGTGACAAGAGGAAATCATGAGGAATTTCCTAAAAGTGCTTGACATTTTCGAATTTGTGTTTATAATTAGAACATAAGTTCTAGTTCGAGCCTGTTCCAATCCACGGTGACGCCATGTCCGCTTCCAACTTCTTCGCGCTGGCCCTGCAGGCCTACCGGGAACTCCAGCCTGAGCTCGAGCAGGCGGGGCAAACTATCCACACGCCAGCCCTGCCCGCTCTCGCAGATGTGCTTGGGCAACTGGAGTCCCTGCCGCAGGGCGCGCTGATGCTCGGCGTGGCCTCGGACGGTCTGCCGGTGCTGCTGGACTTATCCGACCCGGCCCCCTGTCCGCTCCTGGTTGTGGGAGATGGTAACAGCGGCAAGACGGCGCTCCTGCAATTGCTGGCGCGTACTGCTGATCTCCTTCGAGAGCCAGGCGATATCCGGTTCGGCGTGGTGACCAACTTCCCCGACGAATGGAAAAGTATGGAAGCCTCGCCTGCCAGCCTGGGCATCTGGCCCGCCTATCACAGCTCGGCCGTGCAGTTCATCCACGATACGGTGGCCTGGGCGGATGGCTCGACCCCGGGACGGCAGGTGCAGATATTGCTGCTGGACGACCTGGCCTCGCTGGTGAGCGCCAGTCACGAGACCCAGGAGGATTTGCGCTGGCTGCTGGTGCGCGGCCCGGAGCGGCGCGTCTGGACGGTGGCGACGCTCAATGCAGTACGCGCCATCCGTCTGCGCTCCTGGCTGGGGTTGTTCCCAACGCACATTTTCGGCTTCATCCATCAACCCGCACTGGCCGAGACGTTAACGGGCGACCCGCAGGCTGGCCTGGCGGACCTGGCGCCGGGTCTGCAATTCAGCCTGAAACAAGAAAGCGGCTGGCTTCAATTTTGGCTGCCTTCCACTGATTGGTAGGAGATTGATATGAACGTAGGTATGCTCTGGTTCGACAACGATCCCCGAACTACAGTTTTAGAAAAAATTGACCGTGCTGTTGTTTATTACCGAAGCAAATATGGGTATATTCCGGACATTTGTTTTGTGAATCCAAGTATGCTTAATGAAACCCCTCTGTTAAATCCTAAAGTTGAAGTGAAGCCTCTACCTGTAATCCAACCTTGGAATTTTTGGCTGGTTAGGAAGTAGACCTGTTTTATATCCATGATCCATTCCTTCGGTTAATCGCGATGACCAACGGCGACCACGACGGCGATTGCGTGCGTTTCGCTGTGACTCAGGCTGACCGACCAGGTGGTCAGCCTGAGTTCTTTTGCAATCCTTTCGGCTCTATCGTGCAGGATGATGGCTGGCGCCTCGTATTCCCCGCCGCGGATTTCGATCTCTTGCCAGGATACCGGCCCGATACCTGTCCCCAAAGCCTTCGAGACGGCCTCCTTGGCCGCGAAACGCACTGCCAGCGATTCGTCTTTCCCGGCGCAGTATTTGAGTTCTGCTGACGTGAAGATACGCCTCAAGAATCGCTCGCCGTGACGTTCAATAGCGGCGTGGATACGGGCTATGTCAGTGAGGTCAATTCCAGTGCGTAGAATCATTTATGGCCCAGCAATCGCAATTGCAAGTCTCTCAGGGTGGAAGAACTTGCGCGCGGCCTGCAGCACTTCATCGGGCGTTACCGCGCGCACCAGGTCCGCAAAGCGACGGTAATAGTCCAGGCCCAGTTCGAAGCGTTCGATGTTCAGCAAAGCGCCAGCCACCCCGGCGTTGGATTCCAACGAAAGCGGCAGGCGTCCGACGAAGTTCGCCTGGCTATCGGAAAGCTCCTCGGTTGTGACTCCCTTCTCGACGAAACGGGCGATCTCGCCACGGATCAAGTCGGAAGCCTTTGCGACATTGTCGGGGTTGACGCCCGCGCTGATCTCCCACGAGCCGGGGCCGACGCCCGCATTGAGCGAGGAATAGGCGTAATACGCCAAGCCGGATTTCTCGCGCACCACCTCGCCGATACGCCCCATCATACCGAACTGGCCCAAAACAGAATTGCCCAGCGAGGCGGGGAGATATTCGAGGTCGCGGCGCGCCGGGCCTGAGACGCCGATGACGAGGTCGGCTTGGAATTTGCCAGCGATTTCCACGCGCCGGGTGACGGTCTCTTGCAGGGGCGTCAGCGGGGGCAGAGGCGGGGCGTCCGGCTTGTCGGGATTGTCCCAGTCGCCCAGGGCGCGCTGCACCTGTTCCATCGCTGCCTGCGGCTCGACCGCGCCGACGATGGCGATGACCATACCGCGCGGCGCGTAGAAACGGCGGTGGAAATCTACCAAATCCTCGCCGCGGATGGCCTGGATCGTCTCCGGGTAGCCGTCATCTGGGCGGCGATAGGGATGATTGGCGAAGACGATCTGGTCGAAGGTCATGGCGGCCATGTCGGCGGTATCCTGGGCGCGGATGGCCAGCCCGGTCAGCAACTGGGCGCGCAGCTTCTCGACCTGCTCGCCAGGGAAAACCGGCTGGCGGATGACCTCGGCCAGGGTGTCGAGCAGCAGAGGCAGATCTTCAGCCAGGGAGCGGCCACTGAAGCCGGTTGTGTGTGCGCCCGCGCTGAAGGAGAGACTCGCTCCGCAGGATTCGAGCGCGTCGTAGATCTGTTGGAGGTCGCGCTGTGCGCTGCCGCGCATCAAGCCTAAAGCGGTGAAGTCGGCCAGGCCGAGCTTCTCATCCGTGTCGAAGAGGCTGCCAGCCTGGATGTAGCCGCTGATCACGACCGACGGGCTGTTGAAGTTTGCCCGGCTGAGGAGGGTTATTCCATTTGGGAGTTGAACTCGGAAAATATCGTCGGGGCCGGGTAAAGATGAGCTTGATGGCGAAGCTGCGTGCTGCGTACTTCGTACTGCGTGATGCGTGATACGTGATACGTAGTACGCAGTACGTGATACATCATTACGTTTTACGTTTTTCGTTTTACTCATGCCCCACCTCCGCTCCGGTCGGGATATAGGTTCCAACCACCCGGTTCTGCGGACGGAGGATGCTTTGCGCGGCGCGCTGCACCTCGGCCGGCATGACAGCCGCCAGTTTGTCCAGGTAATCGAGGAACCAATCGTAGCTGGCGAACATCTCGGCGTGACCCAGCCAGAAGGCCTGGTTGGTGATGTTCTCGCTGCCGTAGGCGAACAGGGCGCGCGCCTGCTTGATGGCGCGGGCAACCTCTTTGGCTGTGATGGCCTCACCCTGGATGCGCTCGACTTCGTCGTCGAAAGCCGCCAGAACTTCCTCGGCTTTCCGCTGGGGGTGTACGGTGAGGGTAAAGGTGTACAGGAACGGGTCAACCGTTGTGATGGCGCTGCCGCCGACGGCCACGGCCAGCTCCTTTTCCACCAGGGCGCGGTACAGGCGCGAGGTCTTGTTGGAAACGCCCCCGCCGCCGAACATGTTCAGGCTGCTGGGGCCGGACAGCAGGCTGTCGAGAACGGTCAACGGGAAGAAGTCCGGGTCGGCGCCGGCCGGGGCGCGGTAGACAAGCTGAAGGTAGGTCGTCTCGCCCGGCCCCTCGACCGAGAGTCGGTGTTCGCCGCGCATCGGCGGCTCGGGGCGCGCCAGGCGCGGGGGAATCCGTCCCGCCGGGATCGGTTCGAAAAGCTGGCGGAGGCGCGCGAGCATTGCCTCGGTCTCGAAGTCGCCGGCCAGGGATACGACCGCGTTGTCCGGCGCGTAGTAGCTGCGATAATGGTTGTAGAGGTCGTCGCGGCTCATGCTCTTCAGGTCGGCCAGGTCGCCGATGATCTCGTGGTGATACGGATGGACGCGAAAGGCAGCCGCCTGCACGGCCTCGCTGAGCAGGAAGAGCGGCTCGTTCTCGCTGCCCTCGCGTTCGGAGATAACCACGGTGCGTTCTGAGGCAACCTCTTCGGGGTCGAAGGTGCTGTTGACCATGCGGTCAGCTTCCAGGCGCAGGGCCAGCTCGATCTTATCGGCCGGCATGGTCTCGAAGTAGGTCGTCCAGTCCAGGTAGGTGAAAGCGTTCGAGACGCCGCCCTCGCGGGCGATGATCTTATCCATTATGGAGGCCGGGAACTGGGGCGTTCCCTTGAACTGCATGTGCTCGACCCAATGGGAGATACCGCTGCGGCCGGATGGCTCGTCCCTGGAGCCGACGCGGTACCAGACCCAACTGCTGATGATGGGCGTGGTGTGGATCTCTTTCAGCAGCACTTGTAAACCGTTGGCGAGCGTGGTGCGATGAATATCGGGCATGATGACTCCAGAGGCAGCTAAGAGCCTATCCGAGGAACGGAATGCAGACTGAAGTCTGCTCTCCATTGCGGACTACTGCGGACTAAAGTCCGCGTTCCAGAGGTTTATTGGATAGGCATTAAGTATCCGTTTTTATCCATTACTTGAACCACCATGCACATATAGCGCGCAGCGGTTTGCAGATGGCAATATCCTCCCAGTAGAAAGGCGATCCGGCAAACGCCCAGAAATAGGGCGAGACCACCTCCTGCAAGTTGACAAAGGGCGTATGCAGGCTGGTATCCACGAGAGGAATATCCACTGTAACGGAAGTAGAGTACTTCAGTATCTGCTGGTATGGCACGGTCATGTTCAACTGGATCGGCAGGACCGTTCCGGCAGGGATGACGATATCGGCCGGGCCGTTGATGGTGATGATTCCGGCAAAGATCTTGATCGGCGCGTTGTCAATTGGGGTATCCCGCGTGATGGTCACGTCCGTTGCCAGGTTGATGGGGATCTGTAAATTGAGCGGCACTTCCAGATTCACCGGAACGTCAGCCTTGATGCGCGCCTGATCCATCAGGGAGAAGTTATAAGCCAGGCCGCCGAGCAGATCGCGGACGAGCATCCGCTTCAAAGAGAAAATCTCACGGCTCATCAGAAGAACCACCGCAATGAGGATGGCATTGATGATCAGCGAGAGGCTGCTGGTCACGTTCCAATAGGCAGGCGCGACCTTCTCGCGTTGGAAGCTCAACCAGGAGCGGCGCGGGATTTTGGGGGGATTGGCGCGCTGCGCGGCGGCCTCGATGGTGCGTAGTCGCAGGCCGGGGTTGATGCCTTTGCCGCTCGGGCGGGGGCGCGGCGCGGTGGCGGGTTTTACTTCCTGCCCGGCTTGAGTCTCGGGCTTGGGTTGGTCAGCGGGCAGTTCTTTCGAATCGAGTGGTTTCATGGCCTTTCTCCTGATCCTGATGTCTAAATATAGCATAGAGTGGCAAAGTGCGCGCCGACCTGGGTCATGTCAACTTTGGGTGACTGTCGCCTTATTGTATTGTACTTGCCTCATGGATTTTATGCGGCTATAATCTACGCCACATGATTTCTTAGCGGCAAATCTTTATAGAGCCAAATCGAAAGGGAACTATTATGGAAGAACCGAAATACATGGTGGCAATCATCGGGGCTGGCCCGGCCGGCCTGTTTGCTGCTCGTTACTTCAGCAATAACGGTGTACGAGTGGTAATGTTCAACCGGGATATCAAACCCGGCGGGCTGGCCGAATATGGCATCTATCCCGATAAGATCAAGATGAAGGAGGGATTGCGCAAGCAATTCCACCAGATTCTCGATTCGCCGCTGATTGATTATTATGGGAACGTCACTGTCTGCTGCGGCGGCAACATCGTTTTTTCCGATCTGTTCGATTGGGGTTTTCAGGCCGTGGTTGTTGCAACGGGCGCGCAAGGCACGAAATGGCTTCGACTGCCCGGCGAGAACCTGCCGGGGGTCTATCACGCCAAAGACGTCGTCTATCACTATAACTTGCTGCCGCCCTTCAGCCAGCGCCGCTTCGTCATCGGGCGTAAGGTGATCCTGGTCGGCGCCGGGAATGTGATGATGGACGTGGCGCATTATCTCGTTCGCGAAAAGAAAGTGGACGAGGTGATTGCCGTGGTGCGGCGCGGCCCAGCAGAAGTGAAATTTACCAAGAAAGAGATGGAAAACGTCGCCGGCAATTTAGATCTTGAAGCGCTGGATGCCGAGTTCGAGCGCGTCGCCCCGGCTATGCAGGCTGTTGGACAGGATGTGGCTGCGGCGAAGAACGCCTTTCTCGAAGCCCTCCCCAAAGCCGCCGAAAGGGTCTCGGTCACGCGCCTGTGTTTCGAGTTCCTGACATCTCCCGTTCACATTATGGGTAGTTGGACGGCAGGCGTCAGCACGTTAAAGGTCGAAGACAATCAGCTGGTTACGGTGGATGGGGGTGTCAAAGCCAAGGGGCTGGGGACAATCCGCCAGATCGAGGCGGATACGATCATCTTCGCCATCGGCGATACCGTAGACAAGAATTTCTGTATGCCGATCTGTGGCGATGCCTATGTGGTGCTCAATGAACCGCGCTTTCCGGTGGATGGCGTTTCCTACGAAGCCTTTGACGTGGATGCCAACTGTCCGATGGAAAAAGTTTTCCTGGCAGGCTGGGCGCGGCAAGCCAGCACGGGTCTGGTCGGCGTGGCGCGCAAGGATGGCGAGAATGCAGCGCAAGCTGTGTTGCAATACTTGCAAACTCAGCCGCCTATGTTGGATATCGAAAACGTTAACCTCAAGTTCGCAGACTGGTTGCATGATATCCACCCGCTGGTCGTAACCAAGAGATGGCTGGCGCGCCTGGAGGCCGCCGAGCAGGCTGAAGCCCAGATCCGTCATCTGGAGCACTTCAAGTTCGCTACAAATGATGAAATGTTGAGGGCGATGGGACTTTGAGTGCAGAAACAGCGATTGGGCGGCGCGGCGGAATAGAAAAAACTTCCGAAGTTTTTGAGACTTCGGAAGTCTTGTCATTAAGAGCCTATCCGAATAACGGAATGCAGACTTCAGTCTGCCCTGCATTGCGGACTAAAGTCCGCGTTCCAGAAGGTTTTCGGATAGGCGCTAAGTTGTAATATATTCCCTCAGGCTATGTCCAACCGCATAGGCGGCTGCTTCGGCGCGGTTGCTCACCCCCAGCTTGGAAAGGATGCTGCTGACGTAATTCCGCACCGTGCCTTCGCCCAGGAAAAGGGCTTTGGCGATCTCCCGGTTGGTCTTGCCCTCCGAAACCAGGAGCAGCACGTGCTTTTCCTGCTGGCTGAGATGCGCAAAGGCAGAGGCCTCTTCCTCTTTGACCGCCCGGCGCACTTCCTGGAAGACGCGCTGTGTGACGGCCGGGTCAAGCAAGGCCTCGCCGCGGCCGACCGCCTCGATTGCCCGTACCAGGTCCTCACCGCCAATCTGCTTCAATACGTAGCCGGACGCCCCGGCGCGGATGGACGAAAACAGCATCTCGTCCTCGGCATATGAAGTCAACATGATGACCTTCGTATCCGGGAAGCGGCGGGTGATCTCCTCGCAGGCCTCGATCCCGGAAGAACCGGGCAGGCGGATGTCCATCACGACCACGTCTGGCTGCGTGTTGCTGACCATTTCGATGGCTTCGCGCGCCGTGGAGGCTTCGGCGACCACGTCGAATTGTGGATGCCGTTCCAGCAGGGCTTTCAATCCCAGCCGGACGACTTCATGATCATCTACCAAAAGAATGCGTTGCTTGCTCATGCGGGTCTCTACCTCCGTACTGGAAGTATATTCGAGAGTGGGTTGTCTGGCAAGGACAGTTGAGGTGGGGTGGGGTGCACCTGCGAATTTTATTCTTTTTGCTCCCGCCGGAAGTCTACAAACCGGTATCCTACCCCGCGCTCGGTCAGGATGTATTTCGGGTTGGCCGGGTCTTTCTCCAATTTCTGGCGCAGATAGTTGATGTACAAGCGGACGTAGTGTGGCTCGTCGCGATACTCGTAGCCCCAAACTTTTGCCAGCAACTGGTCGTGTGAGATCACCCAACCCGCGTTCTGCATAAGATGGAAGAGCAGGCGGTATTCCGTGGGGCGTAATTTGACGATCTTGCCTTCCAGCCAGATTTCACGCCGGTCAAAATCAATCTTCAAACGATTATCTACCTGAATCAACCCGTGCATGCCGCCGCTAGCGCCTTTGGTGCGACGCAGGACGGCCTTGACGCGACTGACCAGTTCGCGCGGGCTGAACGGTTTGGTGATGTAATCGTCCGCGCCCAATTCCAGGCCGCGCACGCGATCATCTTCCTCGCCCTTGGCGGTCAGCATGATGACCGGTACGTTGTTGATCTCGCGGATCATTTGTAATACTTCAAAGCCATCCAGGTCTGGCATCATGATGTCCAGCAGGATGAGGTCGGGCGTGGCATCCCGTAAACGTTGCAGGGCTTGCTTACCGTTGAAAGCCTCGACGACGATAAAGCCATCATGTTCCAGGTTCAGGCGGATGAAGCGCACCATGCGCTCCTCGTCATCAACGACCAGGATCTTCCGCCATTTGAGCGATTCGTCGTTCATGACTTTTCCCTCACGAAACCGATGATCTCTTCCTCCACCTGGCTGGGCAAGACTTCGATGAAAGCAATCTGGTTGACCGGCCAGATGACGGTCACGACATTGTTTTGCAAGTAGTGAACGTCTTTGCCGTCTCGCCGGCGCGGGCTGTGGATCGTGATCAGTGTGTCGGTGAGAGCGGGCAGCTCGTCTACCTCGCCGACAATTGGGTCTTCGTTCGTGATGTGGACAATGATTGTTTGGGCCATGCGCACCTCACTCTTTATTTGTCCTCTGGGCTGAAAAGGATCTGGATTTTCAGCTTGCCCAGGTGGATCATATCGCCGTGGTTGAGGGGACGCTCGACGCTCGGCACGAGACGGTTCCCGTTCACGTATGTGCCGTTGGACGATCCCAGATCCAGGATCGTGACTTGTTCATTGACCAGTTTCAAGATGGCGTGGAGACGTGAAACGCCGTTCTCGTAGGCCTTGTAAGGCGTCAGGTCAATGTCTGGCATGATCGGCTGGCCTTCGGCGACTCTTCCCAGCGAGAACTCGGTCCGCTCGGCCAGAGGCAAGATCTGTCCGCTTTCGACCAGGTGTAAGGAAATCCGCGCGCCCGCAGACATCATGGGAGAGGTGGATTTCAGATCGGGTTTTCCTTTGGTATTCGAGCTGGTTTCAGTCATGGGGTCTTTCTGCAAGTCGGGATCTGAGGCGGTTACCAATTGCGCGCCGCATTGGCTGCAAAACAGCGCGCCAGGAATTTCTTTATACCGGCAGCTTGGGCAGATGATCATGGTTGATCTTCCTCCTGCCCAGGCAGGAGCAGGGCGCGCGTACCGTATTTTATATGTTTCTCACCCTCTTGTGTGAACTTTTTTTGGCGTTGGATGTTTTCGGCCTCCAAAAGGGCGGTACGCGCCAGGCCTCTCTGTCCTTGTTCGAGTAAATGCGTTGCCAGCCGCTGTAAGCGCCGCGAGGCCTGTGTATACTTGCCGGCCGCCACCTCCCTGCGAGCCTGTTCTTGCAGCCGGTACAGGCTCAAGTGGGAAAGCGCTCTCAGGATTTCTGCTGGGGGCGTCTGCAACTTGGTCGAACCAGCCACCGGCCGCGATAGACGGAGCGGTACAGATTGGACGGGTACAGGTTGCGACGAGATCGAGACTTTGAACTCCCCCTCCAGCAGGCGTACCTTCTCGGCCTGGCTGCCGGGAGGTTGAACCATGAATTCCATGAGGATTTTTAGATCAATATCCTTCAGGATCGGGCCGAGGCGCAGCGGACTTTCGACGGGCAGAAGCCCAACCTCCGGCTGCAGCCGGAAGGCGTAGCGTAGGTCTGCCCCGTCGCCCACCTTGAATTCCAGCGTGCTTTCTTTGGCATAAACCTGCCATAGTTTGTTGAATTTCTCGATCAGCATGTGCTGAATATCTTGCGACCTGGAAACGTAAAGGCTGCTGCCTCCCGTCAGGCTGGCAAGTTTATCCAGGAAATCATCGTTCCATTCGCTCCCGATGCCTAATCCGCTGATGCCGATGCCGGCCTCGGCGGCTTTTCCTGCCAGCTCCAGGCACTTCTCTTCGTCGCCGTAGGTGCGCCCATCGGTAAGCAGGATGATGTGGTTGACGTGGGATCCTTTCAACCCGCGGCAAATCTCGTTGTATCCGCTTTCTAACCCCTGGAAGATCTCGGTTCCGCCCGAGGTTTGGAGCATCTGGATGCGCGCTTCGAGCTTTTTCAGCTCGATGTTGTGCGTGGCCGGGATGACCGTCTCCGCCCGGTCGCTGAAGACCACCACCGAAAGGGTATCGCTGTTGCGCAGGCGGCGGAGCAATTGGATGGCGGTGGCCTTGACCATGTCCATGTTTTGGCCTTGCATGGATGTCGAGCGATCCAATACCAGGCAAAGGTTGAGCGGCGGCGCGGGAGGGGCCTTCGAGTCACTCGTCGCGGAGAACTCGATCAGGGCATAAACCAGTTGCGGCTCCTTCATGCGAGGTATGCTTTGCCGGCTGTAGAGTGCTTTTTGCCGGATCAGGCCGCTTCCGATTTTTTCTGGTGGGAGAGTGGCATTGTATTCGGCCCGCTTTTTGGGATTATTTAGCACCTCGTATGCCGCTTGGATCTCGAGGAATCTTTCGGTGTCCTGCGCGGAGCCGCCTTTATCAGGGTGCAAGCGGCGCGCGGCGCTGAAATATGCCTGGCGAATCTCTTCGGGCGAGGCATCACGTTGAAGGCCGAGCAGGGTGTAATAATCCGGTTTTTCGGGCATCCTAACCAAGCAACTGAACCAGCACTACGCTGATGTTGTCTGGTCCGCCGGCCGTGTTGGCCGCGTTGACCAGGTTTTGACAGGCGTTCTGGAGATTCGTGGATTCGCCAATGATCTGATAAATATCTTCCTCTGGCAGCACGCCCCACAAGCCATCGGTGCACAGCAAGATGTATCCGGGTTGCGGGAAAGGCGTGGTGAGGATATCCGGCTCGAGCATCTCTCCCTGGCCGAGCGCCCGGTAGAGCACGTTGCGCTGAGGGTGGACGGACGCCTCTTGCGCAGTGATCTGGCCAAGTTCCTCCAGACGCCTTACGAGCGAGTGGTCGCGGGTGAGGGGCTCGATCCGCCGGTCGGGACGGAGGATATAGGCGCGGCTGTCGCCGATGTGGGCAACGGTCACTTGCGTGCCGAGGACGAGAGCTGCCGTCAGCGTGGTGCCGCCGCCCGGCGCAGCTTGCATCACGATGTGCTGCGCCTCGTCAACCGCGGCGCGCATGATTTCCTGGAGCGGTTCGTCCATTGCTTCAGACTGGTTGGCGATATAAGGAAGGAACTTTCGCAGGATATTCCCGGCTACAGAGCGCACGGCCGCATTGCTGGCCACCTCGCCATACTGGTGCCCGCCCATCCCATCGGCAACGATATAGAGGCCGAGCGGGACGCTGTTGGTTTCGTTGCCAATCGTGATCGAGAATGCAAACAGGCTGTCTTCGTTGTGCTCGCGCTGCTTCCCCACGGATTGTCCGCAGCCCGCATCCAATTGTTGCGGTTCGTAATGTTTGCCTTTGACCAATGCCGCCTGGATTTGCTGGTCCAGGAGGGGGGCAGTGCTCACGTTAGCCGGTGGAGCAGGTGCGCGCACGCGTTTCTTGCCACGTAAGATATTTTTTAGAGTCACTAGAGGTCTCCTTGAGTTTACGAACCTGCTCAAGCCAACAGAGCGTAGAGAAAGTGATCGGCGGAACCCACGTAGACAATGTCATTATAGACCAATGGGGCGCCGGTGATAGGCCCCTGGCTGGAAAACTTCCAGCGCAGGCGCCCCGTGCGGTATTCCAGGCAATAAAGAATCCCATCCGCCGTGCCGCAATAGAGCGAATCTTTGTAGATGATCGGCGACCCGCTGACCTGGTGCTCGGTGCGAAAACGCCAGGCCTCCCTCGAGGTGCGGGCATCAATGGCATAGATATGACCATCGGCGGATCCGGTGAAGATCAATCCCTCGGCCAGGCAAGGCGAGACGATGGAGCCTTTGCCCATGCGGAATCGCCAGATGGCCCAACCGGCGCGCGTATCCAGTGCGTAGAAGCTGCTGTCGAGCGAGCCAAAGTAGACGACGCCTTCTTCGACCCACGGCGAGGAGGTGACGGCCAATTTGGCCTTGAAGCGCCACTTCAACTCGCCGCCGAAATCCACGCAATAGAAATCGCCGCTTTCGCAGCCGGCGAACACGGCTTCGTTGGTCACGAAGGGAGTGGAGCGCACCGGCGCAGCGGTCTCGAAGCGCCAGGAGGCCCGCCCGGTGAGCACATTGACCGCGTGGATGTGCGCGTCGTCAGAGCCGAAGAAGACATGGCCTTCAGCGATGCGCGGCGAAGAACGTACAGGCCCGTCGGTGTAATAGGTCCACACAACTTTGCCGGAGCGGGCGCTGACGACGTGCAGACGCTGGTCTTCCGACCCGAAGTAGACGTTGTTCTCGTACATGGCCGGGCGCGTGACGACGCCGCTATCCGTCGCGTATTTCCATTGGAATTCACCCGTCACTGCGTTCACGCAGTACAGGTTATGGTCGTAGGAGCCGACGTAGATTGACCCGTCGTAGTGGATGGGCGTACTGCGGATCTCGTCTTCACACTGGAAAGCCCACAGTGGCTTCAAGCCGCTGGTTTGGATAGCGGCCGCCGTCCCGCCAACGCGCTTGAGGATGCCGGTCTTGTGCCCGGCTGCCACCAAAGCATCCTTCATGGCTTCTGCGCTTTGAAAGCGGTCTTCCGGGTTGTACTGGAGGGCGGTGGTGATGACAGACTCTATCTCCGGTGATATGGCCGGATTGATCTTTCGCACCGGCCGTTCGGAGAAGGAGAAAGGCGGTTCCAGTTGGGGGTTGCGGCGGGTGAGGGCGTGGTGCAGGGTCGCGCCCAGGGCGTAAACATCCGCCAGCGGGGTGGCCTCGCCCCGGTACTGTTCGGGCGGAGAGTATCCCTCCGTGCCGATCATCGTCCCTTTTTGACCAGCCTGGAAGGGCTTGGCAATGCCAAAATCCACCAGCATCACGTGCTGGGACTGGTTGATCATCACATTGGAAGGTTTCATGTCGCGGAAGATGATCGGGTCGGGTTTGTGGGTGTGCAGGAAACTGAGCACATCGCATAACTCGATGGCCCACACCAGCACTTGCTCCTCGGCCATGAAACCCTCTGTCTCCTCGATGATCATCTCCAGGTCTTTTCCGTTGATGAATTCCAGCACCAGGTACGAGCGTTCCTCCAGTGAGAAATAATCATAAATTCTCGGGATAGAAGAGTGGTTCAAGGTAGCCAGGATGTTGGCCTCGCGCTCGAAGTTGTGGATGATGGTCTGGCGGACCAACGGATCGCTGGCGTTGTTGATCATTTCCTTGACGGCGACCAGCTTGACCACGTTGGGGAAGTGCAGGTCGCGCGCCCGGTAAACCGAACCCATGCCGCCCACCCCAACCACATCCTGGATCACGTAGCGGTTAACGAGCGTCGTCCCGGGCCGGATTTGCAGGCGCTTTGATTCGCCGCCTTCGTCTTCTTTGAGTGGATCGGTGATGTTCTTGGTGCTGTCCAGGGAGGCCTCCTTCTGCCCGCGCGTAGAACTTGCACAGATTATAGCCACCAAAGAAGGAATTAGCAACCTATCTAACCTTGCTGGACTTTGGCCAATTTATAATGAGTAACAGGCTGATTCCAGCGCTGTGCGTTTTGCACTCTTGCGGCGGGCCGCCAGCGTATTCATCAGTTTTTGGTTTGCGCCTGTGCGAGCGGCTTCTTTGCCAAAATCCTTGCTGTTACCGATGTCAAAACCTTCCCAGTCAGTCAAAGACGCGAGCACAAAGCGCTGTCCATTGGCGGCTTCCAGAATCACCGAGCGGCGGCGACCCCAGCGCGAACGGACGCGATCATTGAGCACGCCGACAAGCGGATCGTTGGCTGCGTCCCAGAAGATGCCGATCAGCGCGCCGAAGGATGCCAGGCGCGGGTCGAGGCCGACCACATCTAATCGCTAATTGCTTCCTGCTGTCTTTCTCTTCGCTTTGCCAGCAATCTACGAATTCTCCCATGTTTTTCGCGCGTCAGCGGATAGAACCAGGCCGCCAACACCGCGCTAAATAACAGCACCGCGCCGAAGGGTCCGATCAAGAAGCGGATGGCCGCCAGGGCGCTGGCGGGTTGCATAAACTGGGTCGCGCCCTCGGGCGGAGATTGGTAGCCGAACCAGCCTAGCACCTGTAACGCGATGAAAATAGCAAGCGCCCCGGTCAGCTTGCGGATAAAGTTCTTGATGCCGTAGTAAATCCCTTCCTGGCGGCGACCAGTGCGCAGCTCGTCCCATTCGATCACGTCCGGGAAGATCGAGTCGGGCAGCACGTGGGCGTTCGAGACGGAGATGCCGGCCAGAAATGCCAATATAAGGATGGTGGTGGTCTGTCCAGGCTGAACTCCGAAGATGAGCAATTGGACAACTGCCCAGAACGACATCCCGATGATGTAGGCGATGTGCTTGCTCAGGCGTTGCGAAAGCCAGACCCAGAACGGCAGGACGATAACGGCAGTCACCAGCAGGAGGCCGAGAACCGAGGATTCGATCCTCATGCCGAGCGCCTTTTGCAGCAGATTGCCGCGCGCCACCCAGTAGGTCAGATAGAACGGCAGGACGAGGGCGACCAGGTCGAAGGTCGTCCAGTTGAGAATGTAGATGCCGGTCGCGAAACGGAAGGGGATGTTGGCCCAGGCCGTCCGCACGGTCTCTCTGAAGGAAACGCTCTGCTCTTTGCGGATCTCTTCCTCGGGACGGACACGCTCGCGCACGACGAAAAAGATGAGCAGGATGGGGATGACTGCCAGCCCGCCGAACAGGGCCGCCACGATCATGTAGCCCTGCTGCTGGGTTGCGCCGGAAGCCAGCACCGCCTTGACGATCTCAGGCGCGGCCACGGCGGTCACCAACGAGGCGAGCAGGTTGAAGAACATGCGAAAACCGGTCAGGGATGTGCGCTCGTCGTAGTCGGGGGTGATCTCGGGCGTCAGCGAGTAAAGGGGGACGAAGATGAGCGTCTGGAACGTGTCGCTGAGCATGTAGGCCAGCATCACGGTGGCTGCCAGGGCGAGCTGGCTATGCCAGGGCGGCGCCCACCATAGTATGATGAAAGCCAGTCCGTAGGGGATGGCGAAAAATAGCAGGAACGGGCGGCGCCTTCCCCAGCGCGTCTTGAGCCGGTCGCTGAGCATCCCGACCAGCGGATCGTTGACCGCGTCCCAGAGGATACCGAGCAGCGCTGCGACAGAGGCCAGGCGCGGTTCCAACCCGACCACGTCGGTCAGGAAGATAGCATAGAAGATCTGGCGCAGGGTGCCGAAACTGGAGATGCTCCAGTCGCCGGAACCGAAGGCCAGTTTCGTCCACAACGAGAGGTATTTCTTCTTGGGCAGAACTTGCGCTATTGTGCTCATGGGGTTCTCCTTTGGCGAGGTTATTACCTTGTCAAACTGTCCAATAAATCTAACACCAATTCCTTCAAATCCCCGCGATTGGGAAGCGTGCCGATCAAGCCGTAGATGGGCGCCAGGCGGGAGGGCAGTCCGCCTCCGCCGCCCAGCAGGGACGAGACCTTGCTCATCAACGCGCTGACCCACTTTTCCGGCAGGATGCGCGTCAGGAAGTTGGCACTGGCAATCAGGAACTTGCTGGCCGTCTTGCGCAGGCTCGGCTTGCGGACGACGCCGGCCGCGGCGGCCAGGTCGTCCAGGAATTCGTCAGCGACGGCGGCGTGCATGTAATTGACGGTCATGTGCAGGCAGGCGGGGAAATGCTGCCGGTCGAGGTGCCAGCCGCGCAGTTCCAACTCGTCGGCGATCTCGTTCACATCCATTTTGCGTGAGGCAATGGCAAAGACGCTCATCTCCGGGTCGCCGAGCACGGTCAGGCCGGGGATGGCTTTGATACCCTCTTGAAGGTATTTGGCAGTCTTCATCACCGTATCGGTGATGTGCAGGTAGCCCTCCTCGCCCAGGTAGTTCATCAAAGCCCAGGCGGCTGCCACCGGCCCACCAGCGCGCGAACCGGTCATGGTCGGCGAGGGGTAGATTCCGCCCGGCCAGTCAATGTAGACGAACATCTGGCAGCGGCGCAGTTCCGGCGTTCGGTAGAGGATGACCGAGGCCGGTTTGGCCGCGTAGCCGAATTTGTGCAGGTCGGCGGACATGGAGGTCACACCCGGCACGGAGAAATCGAAATCCGGCACGGGGTAGCCGAGCTTGCGCACAAAGGGTAGCATGAACCCGCCCACGCAGGAATCCGTGTGGAAGAGCAGGCCGTGTTCCTGGGCGATGGCGGCCAGCTCGCGGATGGGATCCACCACGCCATGCGGATAGGAGGGGGCCGAACCAGCCATCAAAATAGTGTTGGGCGTGATGGCAGCGCGCATGGCCTCCACATCGGCGCGGAAGTCGGCGCGCACTGGCACATGGACGGCGCGCACGCCGAAGTACTCGGCAGCCTTGTCGAAAGCCGGATGCGCGCTGAGGGGCAGCACCATCTCTGGTTCGCGGATGCCAGGGCGGTGAACCCGTGACCAATCGCGGGCTGTCTTGACAGCCATCAGCAGCGACTCGGTGCCGCCGGTGGTGATGTTGCCGCATACGTTCTGGTCGCCGCCGAGCAACGCGGCGGTCATGGCGACCACTTCGGTCTCGAATTTACGCAGGCTGGGGAAGGCGGTCGGGTTGAGGCCGTTCTCGGCGAAGAACATAGTGAAGGCCTCTTTGAGCAGGTTGTCAATCTCGTCGCTGATGTGGTAGACCAGCCCGAAGACGCGCCCTTGCTCCCACTTGATGTCGTGGTCACGCGCGGCGCGCATCTCGGCCAGGATTTCCTTTTTAGTACGACCTTTTTGGGGCAGTGATAATATTTCTGTGCTCACAGGCACCTCCTTGTTGGCTGTGATTAGTGTAGCATAAATTCACCCCATACGTACTGCCTCACCACGACAAATCCCAGAGGACCTTTTCTTTGGGGTTATTATTTGGTAGTCTCAGTAAATCACAAATTTACTGTAGAGCAGGCTCCCAAGCCTGCGATTCGGGGGCATGGGAGCCCCCTCGACGGGGAAACTGTGATCTATTGAGTCTCCCTGTTGAGTACAGTTACAGGATCGTGGATTTGAACCGCGAAGAAACGAAGCCCGCGAAGGTTTTTTATAAAGGTTTTCTTTGCGTTCGCCCGCCCCCGTTATTTGAGGGTCGCGCCTTCGCGGTTCATTTTCCACAATGTCTCAAAAACTGCACCGAAGAGGGGAACCACCGATTATTTGCCCCCGCGATATAATCGCCCCATGCCTGCTCGATCCCTGGCCGAAAAACTCAAATCCTTGGGCGTTAAGATCGGCGCCTCCGACCTGCTCCCGGCGCAGCCAAAACCGAAGATGGGCGTTCCCATCGAAGAGGTGATGGACGGACGCTGGATCGCTACTCGTCGCGGCGAGGCTTTTGTTTTCGAGCAAACCTTCCCCGCCGATTATCGTCATGGAAATGCTCCCCTCTGCCCCCCCGAAGGGCATTCGTTGTCACCTGCTCCCCTGCCCCCTCGCTCCCCTGCTCCTCTGCACACACTTGCACAGTGGGCCAACGATAGTCGTCTCGCCGATCTGCCGCTCGAAGCCTTTGCCTTCCTCGACGCCGAAACCAGCGGACTCTCAGGCGGCACCGGGACGTACGCCTTCATGGTCGGCGCGGGACGCTTCGAGGCCGGGACCTTTCATCTGGCGCAATTCTTCATGCGCGATCCAAGCGAGGAGCCGGCCCTGCTCGAAGCCCTGGCGGATTACCTCGCCCCAGCCCAGGCTCTGGTGACGTATAACGGCAAGGCCTTCGACGTGCCGCTGCTTGTTACTCGTTACTCGTTGCACAGCATCCCCATTCCATTCAAGGATTACTCCCACATAGATTTACTGCCATTGGCAAGACGCCTGTGGCGCGACCGCCTCCCCAGCCGTTCGTTGAAGTACATCGAAGAGAATGTATTGGGCGCGCCGCGCACCAGCCAGGAAGTGCCTGGCTACGAAATTCCCTATCTCTATTTTGATTACCTGCGCACTGGCGACGCTCGCCCGTTAGCGAGTGTCTTCTACCACAATGCCATGGACGTGGTGGCACTGGCGGCGCTGCTCAACCATGTCAGCCACATGCTGGCTGATCCGCTGCACGAATCCATCGAACATGGTTTGGATCGCATCGCGCTCGCCAAACTCTTCGAGGACTTGGGTAAGTGGGACGAAGCCGCCCGCCTCTACGAGCGCGGCCTGGAGCAGAAACTGCCCGAAGCCGATTTCTGGCAAGCGGTGCAGCGACTGTCCATTTTACAGCGCCGGCGCGGGGATTTGTCCGAGGCTGTGCGGTTGTGGGAGCAGGCTGCCGCCGAGGGGCATATCTATGCTCACGTGGAGTTGGCAAAGCATTACGAGCATCGCGTGCGAGATTACGCTACCGCCCACCAGTGGACACAGAAAGCTATGGAGTTGGCGCGAGATTCGTCACTGCCGGTGTACATGCAAAAGCATTGGCTGGAGGAATTGAGTCATCGGCAAAGAAGGCTGGAAGGGAAAGTAATCGGCAAATCATAAGATACAATAGGGGTATGAAAAGAACCCTTTTCTCTATCCTGCTCATTCTTTTGGCTTCCTGTACCCTCGCCTCGCCAACGCCTTCACCCTTCGGGTACTTCGCCGCAACTCCCAGCCTGACCCCAACACAAACTCCCGGCCTGCCGCGCATCCTGGTGGTCGAATCCTTCCTGGCCGATATCGCCCAGAATGTAGCCGGTGACCGGTTAACGGTCGAGACCCTGATCCCGCTGGGCGTGGACCCGCACGCTTACCAGCCGACGCCGCGCGACGCGGCCACGGTTGCGGATTGCAGCGTCTTGATCCTCAACGGCGCGGGGATCGAAGCCTTCCTCGAACCGCTGCTTGCCAACGCGGGCGGCGAGCGGCTGGTCATCACCGCTTCGGCCTCCCTGACGCCGCGTCCCGAC
>Ga0210016_1000304_pt1 | contig 42508 bp, 49 predicted proteins | sample CryGeyCG2014_300_FD_185454 | JGI IMG/M metagenome (GOLD analysis project Ga0210016, IMG submission 185454) | Groundwater microbial communities from aquifer - Crystal Geyser CG02_land_8/20/14_3.00 (SPAdes) (version 2) | ecosystem: Environmental > Aquatic > Deep subsurface > Groundwater | place...
AGGTTACAGAGAAATACCAAAACTCATTGCTGCTTTGCAGCAAAAAAATCTTGACAGAAAGGAGGTAGCAGCTTAATATATGGGCAAGAGCGTCCTTCCTACTTCAACAAAAGGAAGGGACAACGTCTTTAAATTGTTTAGCAATAACACTTTTCCCCTATAAAATTTAATGCGATTCTTCCCTCTTTTGGGAAAAATGTGTTATATTCCCTATAAAATCTGAGGAAAAAATAAAAAATAAGTCATAAGGAGATTTGAAAAATGGCTAAATTTCTTAACACAAGCGCGACTAGTTATTTTCTTGAGGAACTCATTAAAAGAGCAAAAGAGCGCCTCGTTCTGATTAGTCCATTTCTTAAGCTTAATGACAGGATTAAGGAATTACTCGAGGATAAAAACCGGCTCAAAATTGACGTGCGTATTGTCTATGGTAAAAACGAACTCCAACCCGAAGAAATCAATTGGCTCAGGGAACTGTCTTATATTCGGACAAGCTTTTGTAAAAATCTTCATGCTAAGTGCTACCTCAATGAAGAGGCATGCATCATTACAAGCCTAAATCTTTACGAATTTAGTCAAATAAACAATAATGAAATGGGAGTATTTCTCTCGCGCAATGATGATTCAGCACTATACAAGGAGGCATATGAGGAAGCCCAACGCATCATCCGCATCAGCGAGGAAGGTCGCATTTCTTTTGAGAAGATTGATAAAGATAATGAAAAGATAGAAACTATAGAATCTAAATTAACGACCTCTAAACTTGCAAAAAAGCTTGGACTTAAAACCGATGATTTGGAGGATAAACTAATTGTTGTTGGTTATCTTGAAACCCGTGATGGTAAACCGTTTATAACGGTTAAGGGCAAAGAAGCTGGTGGCGAATTTCGTATGGGTAAACATGGCCCATATTTCTTATGGCCGGAAAATTTAATAATTGAACGCATGGGGGGGAATTAGGGACAGCGACCGTTTAATTGAGGTAGAAAAAGAAATCTCCCAAACCAAGTGGCTGAAGATGACTAAGTGCTGAGAGACGCTTCCCGGATTTTTATTATACTTTCCATTACAACGGTCAGATAACAGAGTGTTTGCGATTAATACCAAATCCCGATGGGGACTTCTCAAGCGCTTGATCATTATGCGATAATGGAATGAATGAGAAAGTCAAAAATAGAGGGAATAGGTGTTTGATCGAATTCTGAAAGAGATGCGGGATAAAATCCGCAGTCTTGAATATATCATGTCAATTCACGGTGAAGAGGAGATGAACAATGATTCTTTGTCGATTTATGACGTTGAGCATTGTATCTTGACCGGAAAGATTTTGGAACGTCAGAGAGACAAAGTTACATCTGAGTGGAAATACCGCATAAAGGGGAAATCACTTTTCGGCGGTGAGGTTGAAGTTATTGCCAAAATTGGTCCAACGGGAAAGTTGGTTATCATTACAGTGTATGTGTCATAATATGACTATGGGAAAGGAGAAACAAATGATCTGTGATGTTTGCGGGAAACAGGGTGCGCGTGTCCGCATGGTTGCAAGGACATACGGCAAGGGAAAAGACATATTGGTTATTGAAAATGTCCCTATTGTAACTTGCCCTCACTGCGGAGAGAGTTACCTTGAGGCGGAGACGCTTCACGAAATTGAGCGTATTAAACTTCATAAGAAAAGTTTTTCTGTTAAACGCTCAGTTCCTGTCATTAGTTTTGCTTGAAAAAATACACGCATCCTTCAAACAGACAAATGTTCAATGGAACATCTGTAAATTGTAATAAGCCTTGCAGTAACTAATTTCTCTACCTTCCCAGCAGTATTGAACTCTGATTAAAAAACGTCCCTGCGACTGCTGCTGTCATAAGCGTGGCAAGAGTTGCCGCAACAAGCGCCCTCACCCCGACCACTGCGATGTCTTTCGTCCTTTCAGGCACAAGGGCTGTCAGGAAAATTAGGGACAGCGACCGTTTAATTGAGGTAGAAAAAGAAATCCCCCAAACCAAGTGGCGGAAGATAAAACCAAAAGCGCAAGATTGGCAGCAAAAAATAATACATTTTTAGAAACATAGCATTATGTTAAAAAAAGAGAGGTGATTCATATGGCTACTAAAACAAAAGAGCTAATTTCAATGGTTGAGTCTTTACCGGTTGATGGCCTTTCTGTTTTCGGAGATAAGCCATGCAAATGCCATTATGATAAATATTCCCGTAAAACTTACAAGGTTATACATAATCTCCCTCTGTAAATCTATTATTTATCGCTATAGTTAATCAGGTTATATTATTGAAGTCAACCCCGTCGGAAAAATTGGGGAAGGCTTCTTTTTTCAGAGAGGTCAAGCTCTAACTTTAGAAGGGATTAGAAGGGAAAAAACATCTTGACAAAAGACAGTTCCGGGTATATGTTTTAATAGTTTAATAAATCATTCTAATAATTAAAATGAAAAATATTTCTTGCCTATCAGCTAAATAATCTACTTTGAAAGGGAGGTATTTATGGCTATTTCAAGACGTGATTTCTTAAAGCTCTCAGGCGGCGCTACTGTCGCTGCAGGGGCTGCGAGTCTCGGTCTTACACCTGAAGAGGCTGCAGCAAGGGAAATGGAACTTCGCACAAAAGGGGCGAAGGAAACAAAGACAATCTGTCCTTACTGTGCAGTGGGATGCGGCATTAGTGTCTACACAAAAGACGGCAAGGTCATTAATACAGAAGGCGACACAGAGCATCCAATCAATGAGGGAACCCTTTGCTCAAAAGGCGCTTCCTTATATCAGATTGTCAATAATCCCGCAAGGCTGACAAAGCCGAGATACCGCGCTGCGGGCGCCTCTGAATGGAAAGAGGTTGAGTGGGACTGGGCCCTTGATGAGATTGCAAAAAAGATTAAGGCAACACGCGACAGAACTTTTAAAATTACCTCAAAATCAAAAGTGAAAGAAAAACAAACTGACGGCACAGAGAAAGAAGTAGAAAAAGATTTTGTCGTAAATAGAACAGACGGCATAGCCCATGTGGGAAGCGCTGCTCTGGATAATGAAGAATGCTACATGCTCCAGAAGCTCCTGCGCTCATGGGGGCTTGTCTATATAGAGCACCAGGCCCGAATATGACACTCCGCAACTGTAGCGGCTCTGGCAGAGTCGTTTGGTCGCGGCGCAATGACAAATCACTGGATTGACGTCAAGAATGCAGACGTAATTCTCGTAATGGGGGCAAACCCCGCAGAGAATCATCCTATATCAATGAAATGGATAATGCAGGCCCGGGAACAGCGCGGCGCAAAACTCATCGTTGTTGACCCCCGCTTCACAAGGACTGCCTCAAAGGCGAACATCTATGCTCCGATGCGTTCGGGCGCTGACATAGCCTTCCTCGGCGGCATGATTAACTATATACTTAAAAACAGACTCTACTTCAGAGAGTATGTTGCCAATTACACAAATGCAGCATATCTTGTAAACCCTGACTTTAAAGGACCCGGGCAGCTTGACGGCATATTCTCAGGGTATGATGAAAAGACAAGGAAATACGACAAGAAGACCTGGGCGTTTCAGCTGGATGAAAAAGGACTTCCTAAAAAAGACATGACCCTGAAAGACCCTAACTGCGTATTTCAGCTTCTGAGGAAACACTACTCCAGGTATACGCTTGACAAAGTATCGGCAATAACAGGAACGCCGAAAGAAAAACTTGTTGAGGTCTATAAAACATACGGCTCCACAGGCAAGCCCAACAGGGTCGGCACCGAGCTTTATGCCATGGGCTGGACCCAGCATACTGTCGGCACTCAGAACATAAAGGCCATGACAATAATCCAGCTTCTGCTTGGAAATATCGGACTGGCAGGCGGCGGCATTAATGCCCTTAGAGGCGAATCAAATGTTCAGGGCTCAACAGACCATGCACTTCTGTTCCATCTATTGCCGGGATATCTGCCGGCTTCAAAGGCGTCGTTGGTTGACCTTAAGACTTATATTGAAAAGTTAACCCCAAAGACAAAAGACCCGAAGAGCGTAAACTGGTGGGGCAACAGGGGTAAATATATTACAAGCTATCTCAAGGCGATATATGGGGGCAATGCAACAAAGGATAATGACTTTGGCTATGCCTACCTTCCAAAGCTCAACGAAGGGCAGAATGGCTCGTGGCTTGTTCTCTTTGACCAGATGTTCAAAGGCAAATTTGAAGGGTTTTTTGCATGGGGGCAGAATCCTGCCTGTTCAGGGGCTAATGCGGGCAAGGTAAGAAAAGCCCTCACAACGCTCAAATGGATGGTGAATGTGAATCTCTTTGACAATGAAACCGGCTCGTTCTGGAAGGGGCCTGATATGAAACCTCAGGAGATTCAAACCGAAGTATTCCAGCTTCCATGCTCGTCATCCGTAGAGAAAGAAGGAAGCCTGACAAATTCAGGCAGACTTGCTCAATGGAGATATAAGGCAGTGGAACCCATTGGAGAGGCAAGGCCTGACTCTGAGATAATGAATGAACTTTATTTCAGGGTTAAAAAACTTTATCAGAAACAGGGCGGCAAATTCCCTGCTCCGATAATTAACCTTACATGGAACTATGGTGAAAAAGGCGCTGACGGCAAAATCAAAAAGCTTGATATTCACCGGGTTGCAAAGGAGATTAACGGATATTATCTTGAAGATGTATTTGATAAAAAAGCAGCGCCTCCGAAGCAAATCGGTAAAAAAGGACATCTCGCTACAAACTTTGTAACTCTTCAGGCAGACGGGACCACTTCCTGCGGGAATTGGATATACAGCGGAAGTTATACTGAGAAAGAAGACAAGGTTATAAATATGATGGCCAGGAGAGGGAAAAAAGATATTGGCGGTCTCGGCATGTATCCTGAATGGGCCTGGTGCTGGCCTGTAAACAGAAGGATACTATATAACCGCGCATCTGTTAACCCTGACGGCAAACCGTGGGACCCAAAGCGTACAGTTATAAAATGGAACCCCAATAAACTGGACCCGAAGACAAAAAAGCCCGCTCCGGGATGGGACGGAGATGTACCTGACGGTCCCGCGCCTCCTATGGCAGATGAGAAGGGCAAATACCCGTTTATCATGAGGGCTGACGGCATGGGCGCGATATTTGGGCCGGGGCTTGCAGACGGCCCGTTCCCCGAGCATTATGAGCCTCTGGAATGTCCTGTTCAGGAAAATCCTCTCTCTAAGAAACACAGGATAAATCCTACGGTAAAACTCTTCTATGGGACTACAGGTCCTCATGATGAACCTAAAAAAGAGGGCGGCAGCGCTGAGGACATATTCTACTCGTGTGATATAAGGTTCCCTTATGTTGCAACAACATACAGGGTTTCAGAACACTGGCAGACTGGAGTGCTTACAAGACATGAACCCTGGCAGATGGAAATGATGCCCCAGCAATTTGTTGAAATCGGCAAGGAACTTGCGGCAGAAAAGGGGATAAAGAACGGCGACAAGATTACCGTATCCTCAGGCAGAGGCAAGGTATGGGCAATTGCAATGGTAACTGACAGGTTCAAGCCGTTCAAGGTGATGAACGCTACTGTTCATCAGGTTGGCTTGCCGTGGTGTTTTGGCTGGCAGTATCCTGAGAATGGGAGCGGCGGAGACAGCGCCAATCTTCTCACGCCGACAATCGGAGATGCAAATACGCTGATACCTGAAACAAAGGCCTTTATGGTCAATATAGAGAAAGCATAGGGGGTGATGACATGTCAAGAAAAGCATTAGTGATTTCTCCGGAATTATGTATAGGATGCAGGGGGTGCCAGACCGCCTGCAAATCATGGAACCAGCTTTCTGCTGCAAAAACAACAAACAAAGGCACTGTTGAGAATCCGCCTGACCTTACGCCGAATCTATATAACAAGATACGATACGTTGAGGTGCCTTCAGAGTCAAATCCTGTCCGATGGCTCTTTGTCAGCCAGAGATGTATGCACTGCGATGACGCGGGATGCATGAAGATATGTCCTGCACCCGGAGCTCTATTTAAAACAAAGGAAGGCGCAGTTGGATTTGATAAGGAAAAATGCATCGGCTGTAAACTCTGCGTTGCGGGGTGTCCGTTTAACATTCCGAGATACGATGAAAAGGACAAGATTACAAAGTGTAACCTCTGCTCTGACAGGATAGCAGAAGGGCTTGAGCCTGCATGTGCAAAGACATGTCCTACGGGCGCCATTTCTTATGGCGACAGGAATTCACTAATCGGGAAAGCACAAGGCGCAGGTTATCAAAAACTTTACGGTGAGGCGGACCTCGGAGGGCTCGGAGTGCTCTATGCCTTTAAAGACGCTCCAAAGGTTTATGGAATGGAGGAAAACCCTGCAATTCCCGAAAGCGTTATCTTCTGGCATAAGGTCTTGAAACCCCTGGCCTATTGGGGACTTGGCGGCGCGGTTGTCGCATCCCTTGTTCATTATGTTGCCTTCGGCCCCAAAAAAGATGAGGAGGTGAAATAAGAATGGCTAACATGGTTAAAAAAGCAAATGCCTTTGAGATATTAAATCACTGGGTTATGGCAGTAAGTTTCATTATCCTTGCCGCAACCGGATTCGGTTTTCTTTTTCACCTGGAACAGTTGAACTCCATCTTCGGCAATTTCAATGCAATGAAACTCTGGCACAACTGGAGCGGCGTTGTATTCGCTGTATCCCTGTTCTTTACAATCTTCCATTACCTGCCTGTCTCTCTGAGCCTTGGCAGTGATGACATAGCATGGATATCCAAAGCAGGAGGATATTTCTCAAAGAAGGCAGTGGTCCCTCCTCAGGACAGATTAAACACAGGGCAGAAACTGCTTTACCTTATTGTTCTAACAGTCGGAACTGCAATTGCAGTCTCAGGGCTTATAATATGGCTCAGGCCTGCTGCGGCTGACATAAGAAAATGGGTGCTTCTATCCCATCTGGTGCATAACATTGGCTTTGTTCTGATGGTTACGATTATCCCTCTGCACATCTATCTTGCCACTCTTGCAAACCCCGGCACCTTCAGGATAATGGTTTACGGCACTGTGCCTCTTGAATGGGCGAAAAAGAGACACGCCAAATGGGTTCAGAAAATGGGGTTTTAGGCAAATATTCTTGAAGTTTTTGCTTAAAGGCTGGATAGGCGATTTCGCCTATCCAGCCTTTATTGTGTAGAGAAGATAAAGATTTGGATATGAGATTGTAAGTATGGAAATCATCTGATGTATAATAAAAAATGTTCAAAAAAGTCATCTGGACGACAGTCTCAATCATCGCTGCGGCTGCAATTTCAATAGTGGCCGGGATTATTAATCCCTCTGAAAAGATAAACGCCCTGTGGATAGTTGTTGCAGCAGGATGTTTCTATGCAATAACTTACAGGTTTTACGCCTCATTCCTCGCTGCAAAGGTTCTTGTCATAGATGAAAACCGCCCTACCCCTGCAAAAAGTCTGAGAGACGGGATTGATTATCATCCGACAAACAGATGGGTCTTATTCGGGCACCATTTTGCCGCCATAGCAGGCGCAGGGCCCCTGATAGGCCCAATGCTTGCCGCACAGTTCGGTTATCTGCCCGGATTTCTCTGGATACTGATAGGCTCCGCTCTCGGCGGCGCGGTGCATGATATGGTCATCCTGTTTGCATCAGTCCGGAAGAACGGCCGCTCGCTGGCGCAGATAGCAAAAGAAGAGATAGGCCCCGTCGGAGGCATTGCAACTGCATTTGCAATACTCTTTATAATAATCGTTGCGCTTGCAGGGCTCGGGCTTGCCGTTGTGAATGCGCTCGCAAAAAGCCCTTGGGGAACCTTCACCATCTTTCTAACAATCCCCATAGCATTCTTCATGGGGATATACCTTTACCGCATAAGGCCGGGAAAAGTCTCAGAGGTAACTCTCATAGGCGTAACCTTGCTCCTTACCGCTGTATTCACAGGCCATTACATCCCCGATTCATTCCTGGCTCCCTTCTTTACGCTTTCAAAAAATAACCTTTCGTTCTCCATTGCCGTATACGGTTTTATCGCGTCTGTTCTTCCTGTCTGGATGCTCCTCTGTCCGAGAGACTATCTGTCAACATATATGAAGATTGGCACAGTCTCTCTCCTGGCAATAGGCGTTATTCTTATAGCTCCTACGATACAGATGCCTGCTGTTACAAGGTTTGCTGAAGGTGGAGGCCCTATTATTCCGGGAAAACTCTTTCCTTTTATGTTTATCACAATAGCATGCGGCGCAATATCCGGCTTCCATTCCCTCATTGCCTCAGGCACAACTCCAAAAATGATAAGCAGCGAAGGGGACATCAGGATGATAGGCTATGGCGCCATGCTCGTAGAGGGGTTCGTATCAATGATGGCGCTTATAGCTGCGACGATATTGATTCCAGGCGATTATTTCGCGATAAATACAAAACTCTCCTTTGATGCAATTGCGGCGCTTGGATTCCCTGTTGATAAAATTGCCGAACTCTCAAAAACAGTGGGGACAGATGTGGCTGGAAGACCCGGGGGCGCAGTATCGCTTGCAGTTGGCATGGCGTCTATACTTTCAGGCATTCCCGGCATGAAGGGACTGATGCCTTACTGGTACAACTTTGCGCTGATGTTTGAGGCATTATTTATTCTCACCACTGTTGACACAGGGACCAGGGTTGCAAGATTTCTTCTTCAGGAACTTGGAAGCTATGTCTATAAGCCCCTATCAAAGACAAGCTGGCTGCCCGGCAGCGTCATTACAAGTTTCATGGTTGTCGGCTCATGGGGATACCTTATATATTCAGGAAACATATCAACAATCTGGCCTATGTTCGGGGTCGCAAACCAGCTCCTTGCCGCCATTGCCTTAAGCATTGGCACAACATTTCTTTTAAGAGCGGGAAAGGCGAAATATGCCTGGGTAACATTTATACCGATGGCGTTTATGTTCACCACATCATTAACTGCATCATGGGAACTGATAACCATGTTTATTGATAAGGCGTCAAAGGCTGCATCTTCTTCAGAGGCGCTCACACTAAAAATAGACGCCTTGTTTATGGTAACAATGGCTTTGCTGACAGTGATTGTTTTAGCGGATATAGCCTATAAGTGGTATGGCCTTTTTTCCAAAAAGCATACCATAAATTAGTCTCACCTGAATTAATTATCCATTTGAATCTTTATATACGCCTTTGACCTTAAGTCTTCAATATGCTTTTTCAGCCTTATATTGACCTCTTTTTCAACAAGATATTCCTCAATCTTTTCCCTTGCATCGTCAAACTCAGCCTTGCCGAATTCTTTTCTGTTTTTATCATAGAATTCCCTCAGGTCGTCCTCTGTTATCTTTATGAACGTCTTGAGCTTTAAATCTATATACTCCCTTATAACCTCATCCGGATTAGCTCCCTCTATACGCAGCTTTTTTGCCTCGCGCAAAAGGAGCATCCTGTTTATCTTCGTGTTCAATACCTCTTCTTTTTTTATATCAGGCCTCAGTTTCACCGCAGCCTTGTAATTCTCATCAAGGTCGCTAAGGGTTATTGCCTTGTCATCAACAAAAGCAACCACCCTGTCAACTACCTCTGCAAAAGCAAACGGCAGATTGATAGTTAGCAAAACTGCGCAGCCTAAAAATACAGAGACTTTAGTTCCTTTCATTTTATACTCTATAATCTTACATCAAAAAATTGAATATTTTCCATGCCCTCATGTATTATATGGTTCAGAATACAAAGATAATCTGAGGAGAAAACTAATTATGAGCAAAATTCTAAAACTCGGCATTCCCAAGGGAAGCCTTCAGGAGTCCACATTAAAACTTTTCAGAAAGGCAGGATACCACATCTCAGTATCAAGCCGTTCCTACTATCCGTCCTTTGACGACATTGAAGTTGAGGCAATGCTGATAAGGGCGCAGGAAATGGCAAGATATGTTGAGGACGGAATACTTGACTGCGGGCTTACAGGCAAAGACTGGATACTGGAACAGAATGCCGACGTGCATGAGGTTGCAGAACTCATCTATGCAAAGGAAGGCCTCAGGCCCGTAAAATGGGTCATTGCCGTGCCGAATGACTCAAAGATAAAAAGCGTAAAAGGCTTGAACGGCAAACGCATTGCAACAGAGCTTGTAGGGTTTACAAAGAGATACCTCAAGACAAAAGGGATAAAGGCAGAGGTTGATTTTTCCTGGGGCGCAACAGAGGTGAAACCGCCTTACCTTGCCGACGCCATAGTTGAGCTTACGGAGACAGGCGCGTCTTTAAAGGCAAATAATCTGAGGATTGTTGAAACTATTCTTGAGTCAAGCACAAGATTCATTGCAAACAAAAAGGCGTGGCAGGACAAATGGAAAAAACAGAAGATGGAAAATATTGTCATGCTTTTGAAAGGGGCGTTGTCTGCCGAGGAAAAGGTCGGCCTCAAAATGAATGTCCCCGAGAGGTCTTTTAAACGCGTGATGACTCTTCTTTCCGCCATGCACTCGCCGACTATATCAGCCCTTTCAGATAAGAGGTGGTATGCCCTTGAAGTTATAATTGACGAGAAAGTTGTGCGCGACATTATCCCGAAACTGAAGACTGCGGGAGCGTCAGGCATAGTGGAGTATCAGTTAAATAAAGTGATACCATAAGTATGAGAAGGACAGGATATAGCATAAAGAGCCTTGTCAGTCCGAACATCCGCAATCTCAAGGCATATAGCGCAAAAGAGATTCCATGCAAAGTGAAGCTTGACGCAAATGAAAGCCCGTATTCAGCGTTCAGCGTTCAGCGTTCAGCGTTCAGCGTCGAAAAAATCTTTCAGACATTGAATCGTTATCCGGATTCGGAAGCAAAGGCATTAAAAAAAATAATCTCAAAAAATCTGAGGCTGACGCCGGAGAATATCCTTTTTGGAAACGGCTCTGATGAGCTGATATATTATCTTATAACCGTTTTCGGCGGTCCTGTCCTGTATCCTGTTCCCACGTTTTCAATGTACGGCATTATCTCTCAGGCGCTCGGAGAGAAAAGGATAGAAGTTCCGCTGGATGATGAATTTGACCTGGATACAGACAGAATACTGCCTTTAATTAAAAAAGAAAAACCGGGGATTATCTTCCTGAGCAGCCCTAATAACCCCACAGGCAATTGTTTTTCGGCAGACAGGATTTTAAAGATAGTTGAATCAACCTCACTCGTAGTTATTGATGAGGCATATCAGCCGTTTTCAAGCGAAAAAGGGTTTCTGCCGATGTTAAACGACTATAAAAACCTCGTGATTCTCAGAACCCTGAGCAAGATAGGCTTTGCAGGACTGCGGGTAGGCTTTATGATTGCCGGCAGAGAGATAATAAATGAGGTTAACAAGGTAAGGCTTCCGTTCAACATCAATTCTCTTTCTCAGGCGGCTGCAGCGGCATTGCTTCAAAACACCCATACAATAAAATTACACATGGGGCTTATTACCTCTGAGAGGGAGAGGCTTCTTAATGAACTGTGGAAGCTCAGGGGAATAAAACCCTATCCATCCGAGGCTAATTTTATTTTATTCAAAGTTAAGAATTCTGATAAAATCTATTGCAGGCTTCTTAAAAAAGGCGTGCTTGTGAGGAATATGAGAGGAACTGTGAACGAATGCCTCAGGGTGACGGTAGGGACAAAAAAAGAAAACAATATTTTTATCAAAGCGCTTAAAGAGGTGATGAAATGAGAAAGGCAATGTTGAAGAGAAAGACAAAGGAAACAAATATCTCGTTGGACTTAAACCTTGACGGCAGGGGAAGTTATTCAATAAACACCTCTATCCCGTTTCTGGACCACATGCTTTCTTTGACGTGCAAGCACGGGCTCTTTGACATGAAACTGAAGGCAAAAGGCGATGTAGATATTGACGACCATCACACTGTGGAAGACATCGGAATTGTGCTCGGCAAGGCATTGAAGCAGGCGCTCGGAGACATGAAAGGAATAACAAGATACGGACAGGCGTCTGTGCCTATGGATGAAGTCCTTGCCTCGGTAAGCCTTGATATCAGCGGAAGGCCTTATCTCGTTTATAAAGTTGAATTCCCAAAAAAAAGCAAACTGAAGGACTTTGACCCTGACCTTATAGAGGACTTCCTTCAGGCTTTCGTAAGCAACAGCAGCATAACACTGCATGTCAATGTTCTTTACGGCAGGAATGTCCATCACATAATTGAGGCTGTTTTTAAAGGGCTTGGCAGGGCGCTCAGAGAAGCAGTTACTATTAATCCGAAGATGAAAGGCATTCCTTCCACAAAGGGGAAACTTTAGCAGAAATATCTCTGTTCTCATTCCGCACTTGATGCAGAATGACAAAACCATATCCAGCATGACAGATTAAAGAGGCAGTTAGATGAATCTGAAAAATAAAATCCCTCTTAATGAGATTAAGTATGTCCTCCTTGATATGGACGGGACTCTCCTTGACAAGTATTTTGACGATTATTTCTGGGAGCATCTTGTGCCTGAGAAATATGCTGAGAAAAACTGCATTACATTCGGAAAGGCAAAGGCAAATTCAAAAATCAAGCCTAAGCTGTCAAAAGATTTTATGCATATTTTTGATTTTGAGGAGTTAATTGGATAAATGGAAACAGAAACCACTGATTTTCTAATTATTGGAAGCGGGGTTGCCGGACTGAGGGCTGCGATAGAGCTTGCGCCTCACGGAAACATCCTTGTAGCAACAAAGGACATGCCTACTGAAAGCAGCACAGAATATGCCCAGGGAGGGGTTGCAGTTGCGCTGAGTGATGAGGATGAGGTAGGCATACATTTTGAGGATACCCTAAAGGCAGGCGACGGCCTCTGCAGCGAAGAGTCTGTCAGGATACTTGTGAAGGAAGGGCCGGAGAGGATTCTGGAACTTATTTCCTGGGGCGCTGAGTTTGACAGAGCAGCCTCAGGCGGAGGAACAAGGCTTGATTTCACAATGGAGGCCGCGCATTCCAGAAGAAGGATTCTCCATGCGCATGGAGATTCTACGGGGAAAGAGCTTGAACGCGTGCTCCTGAATAAGGCGCGTTCTTTCCCATCAGTAAAAAAATATCCCTTTGCATTTACAGTGGACCTGATAATAAAGGACGGCGAGTGCTGCGGAGCATATATCCTGAAGGACAGAAAAATAACCGCTGTCATTGCAAGGGCGACAGTCCTATGCACAGGAGGCGCAGGACAGATATTTGCCAGAACAACAAACCCGCTGGTAGCAACAGGCGACGGCATGGCCATAGGTTTCAGGGCAGGCGCAGTTGTTGAGGATATGGAATTTGTTCAGTTCCATCCAACAAGCCTTTACTCCAAGTATGCGCCGCAGTTTTTGTTAAGCGAATCAATGAGAGGCGAAGGGGCGATTTTAAGGAATATAAACAAAGAGCCGTTCATGAAGAACTATCACAGTGATGCGGAGCTTGCGCCGAGAGACATTGTATCAAGGGCCATAATCTCAGAAATGGTAAAGACAAACACCAAGCATGTATATCTTGACATGACCCATCTTAAAAGTGATTTTGTGATAAAGAGATTTCCCAAGATATATTCCACATGCCTCCAGTACAATGTTGATATTACCAAAGACCTTATCCCGGTATCTCCCGCCGCCCATTATATGATGGGAGGAATCAAAACTGATATTAATGGAGCAACCACTATTAGAGGGCTTTATGCGGCTGGCGAGACAGCTTGCACCGGGGTACACGGCGCAAACAGGCTTGCCAGCAACAGCCTCCTTGAAGGGCTCGTTTACGGCGCGCGGGCAGGCAGGTCAGCGCTTGAGTTTGGAGTGCGGTCTCCTTCGGCGAACCGCCGAGTCGGGCTTTCAGAGTTCAGAGTTTCTGATTATTCACCTGCATATCATTCTATCCCTGAACATGATGAGATAAGAAGGTCATTGAGAAAGCTTATGCTGGAGAGGGTTGGGATAATAAGATGCAGGGAGTCGCTTGAAGATGCCAGAAAAAGGCTTTCTGAATGGTCATTTATACTTGATAAGGCATTCTACACCAGAAGAGAGCTTGAGTTAAAAAACATGCTCACAGCGGCAATGCTGATTGCAGAGGCCGCCTCTCTCAGAAAGGGAAGCGTTGGCGCTCATTACAGGTCTGATTTCCCGGAAAAGGGCCAAGACTGGCAGAAACATATTGCACTGTCCAGAGAAGATGATAGAATAAGTTGTGGCTGACTTGAAGTAAGTTCTCTTTAAAACGATTCAGGAGAGGTAAATGGATTCTTCAGATTTTTCGGGGGAAGAAAAGGGAAGAAAAGGGGTCTATAATCTTGATATTAAATTATAATTATGGAATGCGAGATTTTTAATAAATGTCAAAAAGCAAGACTTGACCCTAATGACGCAGCTCTAATGACGCAGCAAAAACAGCATTCCGATTATGTCGACAGAGTTCCATGCATCCCCTATCCCCTTTTCTTTTCCCAAAAACAATTCCTTTATGCTAAAATTATATAGAAAGGAATTAGTGTCATGCTTAAAGCGGAGAAAATAAAAAAAGAGATAGATGTCCTGCCAACGGCTATGCTGGATGACGTGGAGAAGTTCATCAAGGGACTTAAGACACGCAAGAAAAATGGCAAAAGGAAATCCTCTCTTCTGGCTGAGCTGGCTGATATAGCTGCTGATATAGATTTACCAAGGGATTTCTCAAAACACCACGACCATTATCTTTACGGCCTCCCCAAAAAATGAGCGGCATCTTTCTCGACACCGGCTATTTGATAGCGCTGCTCAATACAAAGGATAACCTGCATAAAACCGCTGTAGAGGCAGCAGAAAAATATCATGGCCCTTTTCTAACCACACAGCTTATTCTTATTGAACTCGCAAACAGCCTTTGCCTTCCGCTTCAAAAACCGCTTGCAATAAGGATGATAGATAAAATACATGCCGACCCACTAACCACGGTTATCCCCGTTACTTTTGACAGATTCGAAAAAGCCCTGTCACTCTATAAAAAGCGTGCTGACAAGTCATGGGGCATGATAGACTGCTTTTCATTCATTGCGCTGGACGAATTCGGAGTGAAACAGGCGCTTACTTTTGATGAACATTTCAGACAGGCTGGTTATAAAGTCCCCTTGTTGTAGATTTTAGCGGGTTCGGGTCTCTGACCGGAACCCAAAGTTTTGATGTAACCAATCAAACAAGAATGAATTATCAAGTTCAGGTTACAAACCTGAACCCGCTAAAGTCCCATCCTCTCCCTATCCACATTCTGCTTTTTTATCTCGCATTCCAGCAGTATTCAATATGATATAATGTCTTACCATTAACTGAAAAGCAAAAAAGATTATGATAATAACAGACATTTTTAACAACGCAATTGAACTAACGGATGAAAGATGGCAGCACATTGTAAGAGAGCATCCTGAAGTTGAGCCTTATAAAGGAAAAATACAGGAAGTTTTGTTATCGCCTGACTATGTAAAGAAAAGCAAAAGAGATGCGGAAGTATTGCTTTACTATAAGTTTTATGGTGATATGTTTGACGGAAAATATTTACTTGTAGCAGCAAAGAAGGGATTGCGTTCATTTATCCTTACCTGTTATATTACTGATATAATCAAAAGAGGAGAGACCTTATGGGAAAAGAAATAAGGATGGCTTATGATGACGAGGGTGATATTCTGGATATTTCAATGGGCGACCCTGAAAAGGCTATTTCTAAGGAAATAGAAGATGACTTCTTTCTCAGGGTTAATTCTGTTAGCGGAGAAGTGGTTGGTTTTTCAATCTTAAACTTCAGAAAGTGGTTTAAAGATGCAAAAGATATTAAGACCCTTCCTATCAAAGCTGAACTTGCTGTTTCTTAAAACAGAAAAATCTCTGTATTGGTTAAAAGTCCTCAAAACCCTTCCCCGTCCCGCAGGGGGCGTGCGACTTTAACCAGTATGAAAGACCTTTCAATTGGCGCAAATATATCTTGGCAGATAGCCGCTCATGAGGCAGCGGCAAAGTTTTATAGATCTGAAAAAATATAGAGAGGAAGAAAGGAAATGAATATCAGAAAATCAAAGATTGTCTGCACAATAGGCCCGGCTTCATCAAGCCGTGAGACAATTCACTCTCTTATAAAAAATGGGATGGATGTTGCAAGATTAAACTTCTCTCACGGCGACCATGCCGCTTACAAAAAGATTACAAAACTTATAAGAGAAGAATCCGGAAACCTTAAAAAGACAGTGGCAATCCTGCAGGACCTGCAGGGCATAAAAATACGGGTCGGGTTTGTCAGCAGCGGTTCAGTGGTGCTCAAAAATGGCGCTGAGGTTTTTCTGCACAGCGGAAGCGATATCAGCACTGACAAGCATATTTTCATTTCATATCCTGCCTTAAAAAGAGATGTAAAAGTCAGAGGGAAAGTACTCTTTGACGACGGTTTGATTCAGGCAAATGTAACAGGCAAAACCCGTGACGGATTAAGGGTGAAAATTGTTGAAGGCGGTGTTTTAAGAAGCAAAAAAGGAGTCAATCTCCCTCATGTGAAAACAACCTTGCCGTCCTTCACAGATAAAGATAAAAATGACCTCAACTTCGGATTAAAAATCGGCGTTGATTACGCAGCGCTGTCATTTGTAAGAAGCGCAGGCGATGTAAGAGATGCGAAGGAATGGCTTAAAAAAAGACACGCCTCTCTGCCCCTCATAGCAAAGATTGAAAAACCTGAGGCGCTTGATGATATTGACGGCATACTGGATGAGGCAGACGGGATAATGATTGCAAGGGGAGACCTCGGAGTTGAGATATCGCCGGAAGAGGTGCCAATAATACAGAAGATGCTTATCAGCAAGGCTAATGATAAAGGAAAACTTGTAATAACAGCGACACAGATGCTGGAATCAATGACAGAACATTCAAGGCCGACCAGGGCTGAGGCAACGGATGTTGCAAATGCTGTTATAGACGGCAGTGACGCTCTTATGCTCTCCGCTGAGACAGCGGCAGGGAAATATCCTTTAGATGCAGCAAGAATGATGGACAGGATTATAAGATATACGGAATCCCGCTCTTTACTCAGAAGGGATTATTCCAGCTTTGCAAATCTCTTCTCTGATTTTTCAGGCGCGGTTGCCGAAGCTGCATGCACTGCAGCCGGGGATATTCATGCAAAAGCCATTGTTGCATTCACTCAGTCGGGGTTTACGGCAAGGCTTGTATCCAAGTTCAGGCCCGAAGTTCCGATAATAGGCATTACTCCTTATTACAATGTTAAGCGAAGGATGTCTCTTTACTGGGGAGTTACTCCGATGCTCATATCTCACGTATCTAATACGGATAGCATGATTCAGAAGGTTGAGAAATTGCTCATCGCCTCCAAGATAGCAAAAAAAGGTGATAATATAGTCATAACTGCAGGCTCGCCGCTCATGAAACGGGGGACAACAAATCTTATGAAGCTGCACAAAATTGGCAGCTAATGGACTTTTATCTCATACGTCTTAATCTTGCGGTGTAGATTGCTTCTTTCCATATCCAGAATCTCAGCCGTCCTTGATATATTCCAGTTATTCTCCTCAAGTTTCTTCGTGATATAGTCTTTCTCAAAGGCGTCTCTCGCATCCTTAAGCGTTTTGTATTGGAAATAGTCGGAGCCCTCGTGTTCAACCGGGATAAAGAGATTCCTGGCGTCTATTATATTTGAAGGCGTCATTATAACAAGCCTCTCTATGGCATTCTTCAGTTCTCTGACATTTCCCGGCCAGTCGTATGACTGGAGATATTTCAATGCCTCGGGCAGTATCTTTCCGGGAGGCTTGCCGTATTCCGCAGCAAGAGAATTAAGGAAGTATTCAACAAGAAGCGGGATGTCTTCTTTCCTTTCCCTCAAAGGCGGGACAAACAACGGTATAACATTCAGCCTGAAAAAGAGGTCTTCTCTGAAAGCGCCCTTCTTTACCTCTTCCCTGAGGTCTTTATTAGTGGCGGCAATTATCCTGACGTCCACATTTATATTCTTGTTCCCCCCTACCCGCTGAAACTCCTGAGTCTCAATTACGCGCAGCACCTTTGCCTGAGTCTGAAGGGACATGTCGCCTATCTCGTCAAGAAATAATGTTCCTCCGTCAGCAAGTTCAAACTTCCCGTTTTTCTTCTCAAATGCGCCTGTGAAAGAGCCTTTCTCATGTCCGAAAAGCTCGCTCTCTATGAGTTCCTGCGGAATGGCAGCGCAATTTACCTCAACAAAAGACTTCTCAGCCCTCGGGCTTTTTTCATGCAGCAGCCTCGCAGCAACCTCTTTGCCTGTGCCGCTTTCTCCAAATATCAGAACACGGCTGTTGCTCCGGGCAGCCATCTCTATCTGCTCCTGCAACTCTCTTATTTTCTGTGATTCTCCGACAAGCGTCCACTTTCTTGTAAGGTTTTTCCTAAGCGCAGTGTTTTCTATCTCAAGCGTCCTCTTTTCAAGCGCCCTCTTTGACGCAAGAAGCACTCTCTCAAGAGAAAGCGGCTTCTCAAGAAAATCATATGCGCCTGTCTGTGTGGCTTTTACTGCAAGTTCAATACTGCCGTGCCCCGATATCATGATTACTATAACATCAGGCTTAATCGCCTTTATCTCCTGCAGTGTTTGAATTCCATCCATGCCGGTAAGCCATATATCCAGAAAAACAAGGTCGGGGGAAGTCTCCCTGAGTATCCTCACTGCTTCTTCCCCTGATTTTGCAGTCAAAACATCGTACCCTTCGTCTTCCAGTATGCCTGACAGACTTTCTCTTATCCCTTCTTCATCGTCAACTATAAGAATTACGGGTTTTGACACTTTGCCTCTCCTTCCAAGTCTATATCTCCCTTATTGGCAGGTCTATCGTAAAGATTGTGCCCTTAGGGTTGTTATCTCTTACCCTGATATATCCCCTGTGCTCCGTAACAATCTTGTTTGCGATAGCCAGCCCCAGTCCTGTGCCGTCCTTTTTGGTTGAGAAATACGGAAGAAATATTTTATCTTTATCCTCGCCCTTCATTCCCGGGCCGTCATCCGCAACATCAATTGAAACCCTGTTTGACGCCTTATCTATTTGCGCTTTAAGTTCTATATTACCACTATTGCCCATTGCCTGAAATGCATTATCAAAAATATTAATCAGCGCTCTCTTGAACTGCTCTCCATCTATTTCAATAAGCGGCATATCGACAGGCAGTAAAACTTTTATATTAAATCCCTTATAATCCTTATAAAGCGCCAGCAGCTCATTTATGATACTTGCAAGATTCGTGGGCATCTTTTTTATCTCGGGCATCTTGCCAAATCTTGAGAACTCATCAACAAGCCTCTTAAGGCTGTCAACCTCATTCACTATCGTCCTTGTGGAGCGTTGGAATATCTGGTCAAAATCCTTATCCTTCCGCTCCCACTTTTTCATCATTCTCTCTGTTGAAAGTTTTATCGGTGTAAGCGGATTTTTTATCTCATGCGCTATTCTCCTTGCAACTTCCTCCCAGGCAAACGCCTTCTGAGCCTTTATAACATCGGTAAGGTCGTCAAAAACCACTAACAGCCCTATCGGAGTTGACGCCTTGTCTCTGAGAGTGGTAACAAAGACCCTCAGTATAAGCCTTTTATCTCCCGCTACTACCCTTACATCTTTTTCTATACCTTTGAGGTCTTTAATTATTATCCCGCTGATAAGGCCATTAAGTTCTTCAGATGCAATTCTTGCTGTCAGCTCCCGGTAGTTTTTATTAATTACATCTTCAGTTTTCACATTCAATATAGAACATGCAGCGCTGTTCATAGTCAGTATCCTGCCGTGCACATCAAGGAATACAACGCCGGAATTAATATGCGCAAGTATATTTTCCATCCAGAGCCTCTCCCTGTCAGATTTCAGATAAGCCTTCTGGAGCGTCTCTTTCCCATCCTTCAATCCGGCCACCATGTGGTTAAAAGAATTTATCAGCAGCCCTATCTCGTCTTCCCTTTTGAGATTAAGATGGACGTCAAGGTTGCCCGAGGCAACTTCCTCTGTGGCCTGCGCCAGGCTCTGTATCGGGTCTGTAATCCCTTTTGCTATCCTGAGCGCCACCCAGAGGGACATGAACACAACAATCAGCGTAAAAAAGGCGAGTATCAGAAGATAGTTCATCTTTAAGGGCGCTTTCCATGATTCCAATTTTAAGTAGTCTTCGTATGCGTTTTTTACCTTTTCAACATTGACCGCAATATCCTTTGGCAGACTGGTCTCAACAACTACAATGCCTGTCAGTTTCCCCCCGGAATATTCCGGAATAGCAGCCCTTATGGTATCTCCGTCCTCCCCTGATATAACCTCCGCGCCTTCTTTACCGTCAAACGCAGCCTTAATCGTTTCTGTCGGATTTTCAGGGCTTCTGTTCATCCGCATTACTCTGTAGCCAGAAACAGCTCTTTCACCTGCCGCAACTGCCCTTGCAAATTCTATGGTCTTCTGCCTTTCCATTTCATAGACAGCCTTAGCGACATTAAGCGAACTGGTAAGAGGCTGACTGAACTGAGGGTTCAGAAGTTTGTCTATATAATTCGTAACAAGCCCGCTCGCAACAAAAAATAGGACCCCTGCCGGGATGGACGTAAGCACAACAAATATGACAACAATCTTTGTCTTGAATTTATAACCAAGAATTTTCTGTTTTCTCTCTATGTAGAGTTTTATAAGATTCTTGCTTACAAAAAATATCAGCGTCAGAAGAGCAATTACATTCAGGTTCAGCAGAACCAGAACGATTACTATTGTTAAGGCGGATACGCTCTCAACCCTCATGTAGTGCAGTTCAATCGCAGAGGCAATGATTATAAAAACGAAAACTCCTAAGAATATAATTCCGTGTCTAAGGTTTTTCATTTCCCAGGCCCCACACGAAAACTTGAGGAGTCTTTTACTTTAGTAAATTCCTTCTCCGGCACAAAGAAAAAAAGATAACTGATAACAGGAGGGAGTTTTCTTAATCTGGACTCAACTGTTATTCGGACAAAATAGTCAGCCGGCTCCAGTTCTTTTGTATTCGTAAGCTTTAAATCCCTGATATTTAACGACCACTTTAACAATGAATTAAGCTCATTGAAGCGTCTTTCCACTACTGTCATCCCATCCGATGACGCCGCTATATATTCCTTCTTAACCGGGTCAGCCTTCAGCGTTTTAACAATAGTCTTGCCAAGAACAAACTCATCAGGCCACATATTCCACACCCTGAACAAGTCTATATAAAATGTAATCTCTTTTGCTATCCCGTTTTTTAGATCCTGCAGCTGCTTTTCATTAAGGATAAGCCCTGTTGTAACATATATTTCGTTGTTTGCAATCTTAGTTTCAGGCCCGTTTATCTCAGCGCACCCTGCTCGAGAAGCGTAAAACAACACACAACAAGAAAGAAGCAAAAAGCAAAAGGCATCCTGCCGTCTCCTGTATATCAATTTAGCCTTGACATCTCCTCTGAAAAAATTTATTCTCATTATACCATAGTAAAGACAGTGAACAGTGAAGAGTGTCGGTGATTAGTGTCAGGAGGGAAAAGTATTTCTTGCTGACACTGACACTTAAAGCTGGCACTTTAATAAAAGGAGGAATTATGGAACTTAAAACCGTAAAGATAGACGTCCCTGAAAACTGTAATATCATACTCGGGCAGACACATTTTATAAAGACAGCGGAAGACCTTTACGAAATTATAGTAACAACCGTCCCGCACGCATATTTTGGAATCGCATTCACTGAGGCGTCAGGCCCGTGCCTGATAAGGACAGAGGGCAACGACAGCGCGCTTATAGACGCCTGCATTAAAAACCTCCAGGCGCTCGGCGCGGGACACATCTTCTGCATACTCATGCGAGAAGCCTATCCTATAAATGTCCTCAACCAGATTAAAAACTGTCCTGAAGTATGCGGGATATTCTGCGCAACATCAAATCCCGTTGAGGTTGTTGTAGCCGCTGCATCTCAGGGAAACGGCGTCATGGGAGTCGTGGACGGCTTCGGGCCGAAAGGGATAGAGACGCCTGAAGACAAGGCGCACAGAAAAGAATTTTTAAGAAAGATAGGATATAAACTATAAAACTATGCAAAAGGAAAAGGTCAGATGATAATAAGTAAATATAATTTGCTAATAACTTTTTTTTATTTGACCGAATATGTAAATATATATTACTGTTTATAATTCAATTTGAAGTCTGATTATCTTTAAATAAATTACACCCTTTCTTATAGAACAGAAAGGCTTATTTAAAAGTTAAGAAGAAAATTTCGCGGGAGATTTCTCCCTTACTTATAGTTATTTATAAGGAAAATTTTTAACAAAAAGGAGGGACGTAAAAATGCCAATGATGGAATTTCAGGGGAAACAGATTGAGGTTGATGATGACGGATATATTATTAATCTTGATGACTGGAGCAAGGAGATAGCAGTACATCTGGCGTCGCTTGACGGTATGACACTGACAGATGCGCACTGGGAGGTCATCAACTTCCTCAGAGACTACTACAAACAGTATCAGATTGCACCCATGATAAAGATTCTCGTTAAAGAGATAGGAAAGGCAATGGGGCCTGAAAAAGGCAACACAAAATACCTTTACACACTTTATCCGGGCGGGCCTGCAAAGCAGGCGTGTAAGTTTGCAGGGCTTCCAAAGCCGACAGGCTGCGTTTAAAGAATAAAAGAAGTAAGAGGTTTCGCGCCTCTTACTTCTCGTTTTTATTTCTTCAAGAAGACAAACACGATGTTTGCTCTGGAGTTTAATCTCCACCGATTGAAAAAGTTAGCGGGAGGGAACAAAACCAGATATGAGACTGAACAGCCTATTAGCAGATAAAAAGGCTTCAATTCTGGGGAAATGGTTTGATATAATAATAGAAAGCTACCCTCCTGACACCTCAAATTTTTTAAAGAATCAAGGCAGTAGATTTGCCAACCCAATCGGCTCAACTATCTCTCAGGGGATAGAAGATATATTTGACGAACTCCTCAGAGGGCCCAATCCGCTTCAGGCAGAGGGAAAGACTTCGCAGTTCCTTGATAATATTGTGAGGATAAGGGCAGTTCAGGATTTTACTCCCTCTCAGGCGCTCTCTTTTATCTTTCCTCTGAAGAGAATTATCAGAGAAGAACTCACCGTTGAAATAGCCGGAAGCCGGTTTTCCGATGAAATCCTCGCGTTTGAATCCGCAATAGACAACCTTGCGCTTTCTGCATTTGATATTTATATAAAGTGCAGGGAGCAGATTTATGAGATAAAGGCTAATGAGTCCAAGAGCATGACCTTCAGACTGCTGCAGATGGCTAATCTAATAAATGACAATAATGGACATGGACCTGATTCCAAAGAAAACAATAATCTTAAAATAAAAAGAGGAGAGGTAAAGAAATGAGAATCTTGTTTTCCTTCTTTGCTGTTATCGCGCTTGCTCTGATTGCCTACGCAGGGGTGAAGATAGCAAACCTTCAATTTCTTTTTGGAGTTGTTATCCCCTATATTGCAATTGCAATATTTATTCTGGGGTTCATTTACCGTGTGCTGAAATGGGGAAGTTCTCCTGTGCCGTTCCGCATACCCACAACCTGCGGGCAGCAGGAATCTCTGTCCTGGATAAAACAGAACAAGATTGAAAACCCGTCAAGCGCCTCAGGCGTTGTCATCAGGATGGCGCTTGAAGTTCTGCTCTTTCGCTCACTCTTCAGAAACTTAAAGACACAACTCAAGGAAGGCAAACTTGTATACGGGGAGGCTAAATGGCTCTGGCTGGCAGGATTGGCATTTCACTGGTCCTTCCTGATTATTTTTGTCAGGCACTTCAGGTTTTTCCTCCAGAACACCCCTTCCTTCATAAAAACCATTGAGGGGCTTGACAGTTTTCTGCAGGTCGGCGTCCCCCTGCTTTACATGACAGATATTGTTCTTCTCGGGGCTGTAACATATCTTTTCCTGAGAAGAGTTTTCATCCCGCAGGTAAACTATATATCCCTCGCAGCAGATTACTTCCCGCTTTTCCTGATACTTGGAATAGCCTCATCAGGCGTGGTAATGAGATATTTTTACAAGGTTCACATTGTAGGGGTGAAAGAACTTGCCATGGGACTTGTAACCTTAAGCCCTGTAATACCTCAGGGCGTCGGCGTAATGTTTTATATCCACCTGTTTTTGATATGTACACTGCTGGCTTACTTCCCTCTCAGCAAGCTGATGCATATGGGCGGGGTTTTCCTCAGCCCTACAAGAAATATGGCAAACAACAGCCGAAGGGCAAGACATATAAATCCATGGAATTATCCAGTGCATATCCATACCTATGAAGAGTATGAGAATGATTTCAGGGAAAAGATGAAAAAGGCTGGAATACCTGTAGAAAAGGAGTGAAACATGGCGACAAAATTTACCGCAAAACCAGATGAGCTGTCAAAGTTAGACTACAAACCTCCGAAAAAAGGATGGATGGACAACCCTGTTGAATTCAAGGAAAATACCTTCTGCTGGGGCGCAAAGGGCAAAAATCTTAAAATTATTGACTTCCCTAATGCGCGCGACTGGTCCCCCGCAGAGGAAGACTGGAAACTGCCTGAAAACTGGCAGGAGATTGTCCTGGAAGGCATAAAGGAAAGACTAAGCAAATACCGCTCCTTGAGGCTGTTCATGGACATATGCGTAAGGTGCGGCGCCTGCGCTGATAAATGCCATTTCTTTATCGGCAGCGGCGACCCAAAGAACATGCCTGTTTTAAGGGCAGAGCTTTTAAGGTCTATTTACAGAAGATATTTCACGGCCTCAGGAAAGATGCTTGGAAAGATTGCAGGGGCAAGGGAATTAACCATAGATGTGTTAAAAGAACTCTGGTATTACTATTATCAGTGCACAGAATGCAGACGCTGCTCTGTGTTCTGCCCTTACGGAATTGACCAGGCAGAGATAACCATGATGGGAAGAGAACTTCTAAACCTGCTCGGACTGAACATTGACTGGATTGCAGGCCCTGTTGCCAACTGCTACATGAAAGGCAACCATCTCGGGCTTGAACCGCATACGATAAAAAACGGCATTGAATTTTTCCTTGATGACATAGAAACGGTTACAGGCATTAAGATTAAGCCTACCTTCAACAGAAAAGGCGCGGAGATACTCTTTGTAACTCCATCGGGCGATCTCTTCGCCGACCCCGGCACATATACCTGCATGGGTTATCTGATGCTGTTTCATGAACTCGGGCTGGACTACACCTGGAGCACATACGCCTCAGAAGGAGGAAACTTCGGGTTCTTTACTTCAAATGAGATGGCAAAAAGGCTTAATGCAAAGATATATGCAGAGGCAAAGAGACTCGGGGTGAAATGGATAATTGGAGGAGAATGCGGTCATATGTGGAGGGTTGTCCATCAGTATATGGATACATGGAACGGTCCTGCAGATTTTCTTGAGGAGCCTGTTTCTCCTATAACAGGCACAAAGTTTGAGAACGCAAAATCCACAAAAATGGTTCATATAGCAGAATTCACAGCCGACCTTATCAAGAACGGGAAGCTAAAACTTGACCCGAGCAGAAATGACCATCTAAAAGTCACATGGCACGACTCGTGCAACACCGCAAGGGGAATGGGGATTCTTGAAGAACCGAGATACGTTCTGAGGAATGTATGCAACCACTTCTACGAGATGCCTGAAGAGACAATCAGGGAAAGAACCTTCTGCTGCGGCAGCGGCACAGGACTGAACGCATCCGAAAATATGGAATTGAGGATGAGGGGAGGATTTGCGAGGGCAAATGCAGTGAAGTATGTTAGGGATAGATACGGCGTAAACATGCTTGCAAATATCTGCGCGATTGACAGGGCTACACTCAAGGCATTAATGGAATACTGGGCTCCTGATGTGCAGGTTGCAGGTCTTCACGAGCTGGTGGCGAATGCCCTTGTGATGAAGGGTGAAAAGGAAAGGACGCAGGACTTGCGTCTTGAACCGTTACCCGGGAAGGAGGCTAAAGAATAATGAAGATATATGACGGAGGAAAGATATTAGTCGGCTTGATTATCTTTATTGCCCTGTTTGCATCCCCGTTTTATTTAAATATGGGTAAGGCTGTAGCTAAACCCGAACTTAAGTTTGACACGCCGGAAATTCAGCAGATGGAAAAAGAAACAGGGAAAAAGCAGTGCGTTGAGCCCAAGGAGTTCATGAGGGCGGAACACATGCAGATACTGAATAACTGGAGGGATGAAGTTATACGCAGCGGCAATAGGGATGAGATAGTTATCCTCGGACATAAATACGATAAGAGCCTTCAGAACGGATGCATGAAATGCCACTCTAACAAGAAGGATTTCTGCGATAAATGCCACAATTATATGGCTGTCCAACCATACTGCTGGAGATGCCATATAGCGCCAAAGGAGAAACAGTCATGAGCATGAACAGAAGAGAATTTTTAAAGATAGCGGGTGTTTCTACAATAGCCGGTCTTGGAGGCACAGCGGTATTTAGCCATTTGGGGAAAAACAGTCTGGAGGCTGTCCAGACCTCGCCAAATACCGATGCCCTCACAGGAAAGCAATGGGGAATGGTTATTGATATGGACAAATTAAAATCAGAAGAAACCATCAAGAAAGTTACAGAAGCCTGTCACCGCATCCACAATGTCCCTGATTTCGGTAATCCGAAGGACGAGGTAAAGTGGATCTGGACTGAAACCTTTGAGCATTCTTTTCCCGGGCAGGAACATAAATATATGTCTGAAGACATGATGCACAAGCCTTTTCTTTTGCTTTGCAACCACTGCACTGATCCTGCATGTGTGAGGGTCTGCCCGACAAAAGCTACTTTTAAACGAAAGGATGGAATCGTAATGCAGGATATGCACAGATGCATTGGGTGCAGATTCTGCATGGCAGCCTGCCCTTTCGGAGCAAGGAGCTTTAATTATCGCGACCCTCGCGGCAAGGATGCAAACGGCAACCCCTTTATAAAAGAGGAGAATAAAGAATATCCGACAAGAATGATAGGTGTTGTGGAAAAATGCACCTTCTGCGTGGAGAGGATAGAAAAAGGCCTAAAGCCTGCGTGTGTGGAAGAATCTAACGGCGCATTGGTATTCGGCGATATTGATGACCCGGCATCTGAAATAAGAAGAATTCTCAATTCACAATACACCATCAGGCGCAAACCGGAACTCGGGACAGGGCCTAATATTTACTACATAATAGGAGGTAATGACTATGCTGTTGTGCCGGAAATCAGATGAACATTACGCTCTGTTCGGAACAGGAGGTAACTTATAATGCTTGAAAAAGCTCTAAGCGGAAGCAAAAAATACTGGACCTGGATTTTTATCCTGCTCGTTTTCATTGGCATAGGAACTGTTAATTATCTCAGGCAGTTTCAGACTGGTCTTACAATAACAGGGCTTAGCAGAGACGTCTCATGGGGTCTTTATATAGGGCAGTTTACATTCCTCGTCGGCGTTGCCGCCTCGGGCGTCATGCTCGTTCTGCCGTATTACCTGCACAATTTCAAACAATTCGCAAAAATCACAATACTCGGCGAGTTCCTCGCTGTTTCTGCTGTTACGATGTGCATGTTATTCATCTTTGTTGACATGGGACAGCCGATGAGGATTATGAATGTGCTGCTTTATCCGACTCCAAACTCTGTCATGTTCTGGGATGCATTTGTTTTGAGCGGCTATCTTGCCTTGAATATAATTGTCGGCTGGGTTGTGCTCGGCTCAGAAAAAAATGGCATTGCGCCTCCGAAATGGGTTAAACCCCTTATATATCTTTCAATTGCCTGGGCGCCCTCAATCCATACTGTTACCGCCTTTCTCTATTCAGGTCTCCCTGGAAGGCACTTCTGGCTCAGCGCTATCATGGCAGCCCGATTCCTTGCATCTGCATTTGCAGCAGGTCCGGCGCTTCTTATAATTCTTGCTCTGATTATAAGGAAATTCACAAAATTTGACCCCGGAAAAGAGGCAGTGCAGACGCTCGGGAAGATTGTAACTTATTTTATGATTACAAATGTGTTCTTCTTCGGATTGGAGTTCTTCACAGCATTCTACAGCAATATCCCCGGACACATGCATCCATTCCAGTATCTCTTTGCAGGGATTGGAGAATACAACAAACTTGTGCCGCTAATGTGGACGTCGGTGATACTGGCGATAGCCTCTATTGCCCTTCTGATATTCCCTGCTGTAAGGAGAAATGAATCAACCCTTGCCATAGCTTGCGCCATGGTCTTTATATCACTCTGGATTGATAAGGGATTCGGACTTATCATAGGCGGATTTGTTCCTAATATGTTTGAGACGGTAACAGAGTATTGGCCGACCATGCCCGAGGCGCTTATAACAATCGGCGTCTGGGCAGTAGGACTGCTCGTGTTAACAATACTCTATAAGATTGCAATAACAGTGAGAGAAGAGACCGCAGGAGTTGAGATAGAACACTGAAAAGGGTTTCATGAATAAAGATAAAATAGATTTAAGACCTTTTCAGGTCTTTTCTAAAAACAAAAGAGGACGCGGGTCATTGCGTCCTTTTTTTTATTTGTGCATTGCGTATATCATCACAGAACAGGACAAAGAGCGATATAAACTAGGGAAAAGATGAGCAGAATTGAAAATGGTGTCCCCATCCCCACAAGATTTGGCAAAAAAGCTTTTAATAACGTGTAAGCAGATTCATGCAACTGCTGTTATTGAAAATTTTGAGGAGGCAAAGTAAAATTAATCGGGTATTTTATTAATGCAATTACGGCAATTGGTATGTTTATTTATTTGTTCAAGGAAGCATATGACAGTATTCAAACGGGCTATGCTGGAGAGACAGGAATATCTGACATAGTTTTACTGATACTCTTTTTGGGTTGGGTATTGATACCTTATATTTTGATGAGTGTTATGATCGCAAGATATTCGAAGACGAATCCTGAGTGGGTGACGGGCAACACTCTTACCAGTCTGATAGTCTGTTTATTTGGTTTATACATATTGGCAGATATTTTTTTTATACGCCCGGACGCACAGGGAGCAGTTGCGCTTTTCTTTTTGCCGCCGATACAGGTGTTCGTCTTTTTGGGCATAACTGCAATTTTTCGCGCTATTCAATCAAGGAGTTAAAGGATGTTTCTATATGCGTTTTGCTATTCGTGTTTTAAAGGAACAGAGGTGCGGAAAAGAGGGTCAGGTCTTGCAATATGATTTTTGAAGAACTGCCCCAGTCTTGCCCATTCTGGACTTTTCTCCAAGTGGAGGCAAAATTCACTGTCAATTTTGTATAATTAGAGTAAAAGGAGGAAGCGATGCAGACAGTCAAGCAAGAAGTAAGCAATCTTCTAAATCGTCTGCCTGAGGATTGTTCCTTAGAAGATGTTCAGTATCATCTTTATGTCCTACAAAAGATTGAACGCGGGCTAAAAGACGTTGAGGAAGGGCGTGTTTATTCTCAGGAAGAAGTAGAGAAAAAGATGTCAAAATGGCTCGGAAAATAATCTGGTCTTTTGAAGCCACTGCCGACCTTGAAGCAATCGCTGATTATATTGCAAAAGACTCTGCTTTTTATGCAGCGGCGTTTGTTCAGGAGATTCGGGATGCAAGTCGTTCGCTTGATCAGTTTTCAGAAAGAGGTCGTATTGTCCCTGAACTTTACAACCCAAATATTCGTGAACTTTTTGTGAAAGAATATCGTCTTATTTACAGCATTGAAGAATCAAGGGTTATTATTTTGGGACTTATTCATGGGAAAAGAGACTTAATGGCATTATGGGAGAGAGAACAAAGATAAAATTGACCGTAAACTTCTCCCAAAGCACCCCTATCCTGTGAAAGAACTCGCTTCCTGCTCCGGGATAGACCTTTCGCTCATTTTTACATTAAAAAACTGGTAGATTTTTTGGGCAGTTTTATTTTAAAATTCATAATCAGTTGTACAATCTTTTAAGGAGGTGAAAGTTTAATGTACCTTGTAACAGTGGATACCGACAAATGCGAGGGCTGTGAGGAATGCATAAACAACTGCCCGGTTGGAGTATTCAAGTTGGAAAACGGAAAGGCGGACCCTTATCAGGCAGACCTATGCGAGGGCTGCGAAACCTGTGTAAGCGTCTGTTCAACAGGAGCAGTTACACTTAAAGAAATGTAGGGGTCTTCTCTAAAACAATAAATAAAAAAGGGGACTCGGAATCTCCGGTTCTCTTTTTTATTTATTGAGTCTCTCTGCAACTCCCTCAGAAAAAAGCGAGCTGCAATTTATTGACTGCAACTGTATAGTTCTTGTATAGTATTCACTACTTTTAGCTTTAGATTTGTTTTTAAACTTTAGAGGAGGACAAAATTAACCCTAACACTGTCAACTTTGATTCGCCTGAAGACAGGGAGATTTACAGACACAGCGCATCCCATATCATGGCGCACGCGGTAAAGGAGCTCTTTCCTGCTGTAAAACTGGCAATAGGCCCTGCAACAAAAGAAGGTTTTTACTACGATTTTGATATGGACCGGCCGTTTATGCCGGAAGACCTGGGTTTGATAGAAAATAAGATGAAAGAGATAATAAAAAAGAACAGCCCGTTTGTAAGAAAAACTCTACCGAGAAAAGATGCAATAGAATTATTTAAAAAAATGGGCGAGGATTACAAGGTAAAGATTCTCTCCGGGATTGCAGATGATGAGGTATCGGTATATGAAGAGGGAGGCTTTGTTGACCTTTGCAGAGGCCCTCACATTCCTGCATCAGGCTTTATTAAGGCGTTCAAACTCCTCAGCATTGCAGGCGCATACTGGCGCGGAAATGAAAAAAATAAGATGCTCCAGCGGATTTACGGAACAGCCTTTGATAACGAAAAAAACTTAAAGGATTATCTCGTTTTTCTTGAAGAGGTCAAAAAAAGAGACCATAGAAAACTTGGCAAGGAACTGGACCTTTTCAGCATCAGCGAAGAGATTGGCCCGGGCTTAATCCTCTGGCATCCTAACGGAGCCATTATAAGAAAGACCATAGAGGATTTCTGGAGGGATGAACATTACAAGGCCGATTATAAAATTCTCTATTCACCGCACATAGCAAAACTCAATCTCTGGAAAAGGAGCGGGCATCTTGATTTCTACAAAGAGAATATGTATTCACCTATGGAAATAGATGGCATAGAGTATGAACTCAAGCCGATGAACTGCCCCTTCCATATAAATATCTACAAAAGTTCTCTCAGGAGTTACAGGGAACTGCCGGTCAGGTATGCAGAGCTTGGAACAGTTTACAGATATGAGCGGTCTGGCGTGCTCCACGGGCTTTTGAGAGTCAGAGGTTTTACACAGGATGACGCGCACATATTCTGCAGGGAAGACCAGATAGAAAGCGAGATATTGAGCATCCTGGATTTTACGCTCTTTATTCTTAAGACATTCGGGTTTGATGCGTACGATATTTACCTCTCAACTATGCCTGAGAAATATGTCGGAACGCTTGAAAACTGGGAAAGGTCAACAAACGCCCTAAAACATGCGCTGGAAGAAAAAGGCCTGTCGTACCAGATAGACCCCGGCGAAGGCGTTTTCTACGGTCCAAAAATAGATATAAAGATAAAGGACTCATTGAACAGGTCCTGGCAGTGCAGCACAATCCAGGTTGATTTTAACAACCCTGAGAGATTTGATGTAACTTACAGAGGAAGCGACGGAAAAGAACATAGGGCTATAATGATTCACCGGGCCCTCATGGGGTCGCTTGAAAGGTTTTTCGGAATTCTCATAGAGCATTATTCAGGCGCATTCCCATTATGGCTTGCGCCTGTCCAGATTGAAATCCTCACAATTGCAGAAAGACATTCCGCTTATGCGCTAAAAATTGCCGATGCCTTAAAGATTAATGGAATCAGGATTGAGACCAATCTTGAAAATGAAAAAATCGGCCATAAAATCAGAGAAGCCACTATCAGAAAAGTGCCTTATTTGGTTATAATAGGCGACAAAGAGTTAGATGAGAACAAGTTGACGGTAAGAAAGCGCAGTGGTGAAAACATGGGCTCGTTTACAACAGACAAACTTATACAGATGATAAAGACCGAAATAGAAAGCAAACACTAAAAATGAATATGCGCATAAGGCGTTATGTTTCATAAATAAAAATGGAGGTGAAAGTATAAGCAAACACATAAGGGTAAACGAACAGATAAGGGCTAAGGAAGTCAGACTTATCGACGGTGACGGGGCACAGGTGGGCATTGTTTCTATAAGAGAGGCATTGGAACTTGCCGACAAAAGAGAACTTGACCTGGTGGAGGTATCGCCTGATGCAAATCCTCCTGTCTGCAAGCTGCTTGATTTTGGTAAATACAAATACCAGATTAGCAAAAAGCAGGCTCCGAGCAAAAAGATTGACATAAAAGAGATAAAGGTAAGACCTCACATAGGCGCACATGACCTGGAGTTGAAGGTAAGGAATATGAGACGTTTTCTGGATGAAGGACATAAGGCTAAGGTAATGATGTTCTTCAGGGGAAGAGAGATGGCAAGGCCGGAGCTTGGACTGATGGTTTTTGAAAAAATGATAGAGATGCTGACCGGCAAGTTCAATATAGAGTTGAAGCCAAAACTTGAAGGCAATCACATTACCATGGTGATTGGACCGAGCAGTAAATAAAAATCGTTATAGCGTTTATTGCGTTATGGCGCTATAACGCTTCACGCTCAACGCTAAAAGCAGGAGGATTAATATGCCAAAGATTAAAACGCATAGAGGGGCGGCAAAGAGATTTAAGATTACAGGCACAGGGAAAATAAAGAGGAGCAAGGCTTATAAGAGTCACATTCTTACAGGCAAACCCTCAAAAAGAACAAGAAAGCTGAGAACTGCGACTCTCGTTTCAAAAGCAGAACACAGCAACATAAAAAAACTTTTACCATATATGTAAAACAGTGAACAGTGTCAGTTATCAGTAAGTAAAATCACTAAAGACAAAGTCATTTACTGACACCGACACTAATCACTGACACTATATTGTTGATTTGAGGAGGAATAGATGCCAAGGGCTAAAGGTGGATTTAAAACAAGAAGGAGAAGAAAGAAGGTTCTTGAACAGGCAAAGGGCTATTACAGCTCAAAGAGCCGCCTATTCAGGATAGCAACAGAAGCAGTTGACAAGGCGCTTCAGTATGCTTACAGGGACCGCAAAAGAAACAAGCGTGAGTTCAGGGCTCTCTGGATTATAAGAATCAATGCGGCTGTCAGGACGGCAGGATTGACTTACAATCAATTTATAGCAGGGCTTAAAAAGGCAAAGATTGCTTTAAATAGGAAAGCATTGGCTGATATGGCTTACAATGATCCAAAGACATTCAGCGAACTCACAGAATCAGTTAAGAAAAAACTTGCTGCATAAAAAGTTACCGGTTTCAGTGCTTAGTGTCTATAAACTGACACTGGCGCTGACACCGACACAAAACTATGATTGACAGCGGTTCTATCAAAAAGACATTTCTTGATGAATTAAAAGCAGCCGCATCTCTATCGGAGCTTCAGCAGGTGCGGATTAAATACATTGGGAAAAAGGGGCTGCTGACCGCTCAGCTTAAAAGCCTTTCTGCGATGCCAGCCGAAGAAAAACGGTCTTTTGGAAAAGCGGTAAATGAGCTTAAGGGACTCGTTGAGAGCGAGCTCGCCTCAAAAGAGTCTGCTTTAGGCAATGCAGACCTTAAAAAGAGGCTTGAATCAGAGGCGATAGATGTAACTCTTCAGGGTAAATATACACCTGTAGGCAGAGAACACCCGATAAATAAAGTTCTGCGGGAGATTGAAGATATTTTTGTTGCAATGGGTTTCGGCATTGAAGACGGCCCACAGGTTGAACTTGATTACTATAATTTTGAGGCATTGAACATGCCGAGGGACCATCCGGCTCGTGATATGCAGGATACCTTCTATATTACAGACGATGTAATACTGAGGACTCACACATCTCCTGTCCAGATAAGAGTAATGGAAAAAAAGAAACCGCCCATGAGATTCATTGCGCCGGGCAAGGTTTACAGGTGCGACGCTGATATTTCCCATACGCCTATGTTTCATCAGGTTGAGGGACTGATGGTTGATGCAGATATCTCTTTCAGCGGCCTCAAGGGCGTGCTTGAGACATTTATCCACAGGATGTTCAGCCCTGAGACTCCAGTTCGGTTCAGGCCAAGTTTTTTCCCCTTCACAGAACCTTCAGCAGAGGTTGATATCGGCTGCATATTCTGCAAAGGCATGGGCTGTAAGGTATGCAAAGGAACAGGATGGCTTGAGATACTCGGCGCCGGCATGGTAAACCCGCGAGTCTTTGAGATGGTCGGATATAATCCTGAAATATATACCGGCTTCGCATTCGGCATGGGCGTTGAAAGGATAACCATGCTCAAGTATGGGATTGACGATATCAGGCTGTTTTTTGAAAACGATATACGCTTTCTAAGGCAGTTCTAAGAAAGGTTTTAATTCACCTCTGCCGCACAATCACCCTCAGCTGCACACCAAAAAAAAAGGCAGTGAAAGCTATTATACTTTCACTGCCTTTTAAAAATAAGTTAAGTAAACCTGTGAATTTACCCCATTAGAAATAATGCCCCGCTGGAATTTCTAACGGGGTTTACTTTATAAGTCCTTTTTCTCTGAGATACTCTTCGCTCGGTATCTCAACCGAACTTGCGCCTCCGCCGTATGAATACATAAGCTTTCCTACGTCTATCATTTCCCTCATTGCCTTCTTGACCTCTTCAGGAGTGAGTCCCTGTTCTGCTGAAACGCCTTTTATTATATCCTTTTCTTTCAGTTTCTTCTTGCCCTTTGCAGCCTCTACAAACGCATAAATCTTATCTTTTAATTCATTTATGTCCATTTCCTACCCCCTTTTTTATTAGGGATTAGGGTTTGGGATTTAGCGCTTTTACTAACCCCTAACCCCTAATTATTATGTTACCACTTAAATGTTGATGCTGTCCTCATTGTGTCGCGCATGAAAGTGAAGTCGTCTATTGACTGGAATGTAAAGTCAATGCCTGTAAGGGAGAAGAATCTCTCCCAGCCGATTCTTTCTATCCACTCTCCAACCCTCTCATGCTTCTTAGCGTTCTTTGCATACACATCAACAATATGTTTCACTGCTGCAACAACCTTCGGCCATCTCGGAGGCTCGTTTGAGATATAAGGTATTACGAGCTTTGAGAACTTAGGGTTTGACCTGAGGCTGCTTACCTTCCCTCCGACAACGATTGCTACTCCGTCGCGCTCCGGATTCTTGATGCTGATTGGCGGACATACCGTGAAACAGTTGCCGCAATACATACATTTATCAGGATTAATCTTTACGCTCTTCTTTGCCGGGTCGGGGCTTATTGCACGGGTCGGACAAGCTCCAATGACAGTAGGCATTTCGCACATGTTCTTAAAGTTATCGTGGTTAATCTCAGGCATCTTTGTATGGACCGCAACAATCGCTATGTCAGAGCAGTGAACAGCTCCGCACATATTGACGCAGCAGGCCACTGCAAGCCGGACCTTGTTAGGAAGCTCTTTTGTCGTAAAATAATCATGGAGTTCATCCATCATGGATTTAACAAGACCGGATGCATCCGTACATGCACTGTGGCAGTGAACCCATCCCTGCGTATGCACCACATTGCTTATCATTGGGCCTATACCGCCGACAGTCCTTTTCTGGTCCTTTAATTCCTTCATTAAAGGAGCAACTTTCTTTTCATCGGAAACAAGAAACTCCACATTGTTTCTTGAAGTGAATCTGAGATAGCCGTCACAGTATTTTTCAGCAAGAGCGCATATCTCCCGTATGGTGTCTGTAGATAAAATCCTCGGGGACGCCATCCTTACTGTCCAGAGCTTATCTCCGCTCTCCGCAACATGAACCATGCTTCCCGGAGTCAACACCTCATGGTATTTCCAATCGCCATAATTCTTCTGAATTACAGGCGGCAAGAACTGCTTATAATGAGGCGGTCCTATGTCTGTTTTTCTCTGAGGCAATGCCATTTTAAATTTCCTCCTTCTTAATTTAAATATTTAAAATTTATATTTTCCTGTCTTCTTTTCTTCCGCTTCTTTTGCCTTAAACCTTGCAATATCTTCATCAGTGTAGAAGATGAATGGGTCTTTTCTCGGCTCTCTAATCTGCTGCGGCTGAGGCGGCACACCGATGGCCTCAAGGAATGACCTCATCCCCTTTGCCTCTATGACCTCTCCAATCCTTTCCCTCGGCTTTGCATTGTCATCCCACCACTCCCAGCACTTGCGGACAAATGCTTTGAATTCAGTGTATGGGGGCTCCATCTTCATAAAGGGGACAATAACCCAGGAAAGCAGTGAGCCTACAACAATAGGGGCCTTGCTCCCCATACATATCGTAACTCCTCTCTCGCCGCTCGGCCTCAAAGCCTTTGTCATCCTCGTTATACAGTGCATACACCTATTGCATTCACTATTATTTATTTTTAACTCCTTGCCGTTATAACTCATGCACTTTGTAGGACACATATCCACAATCTCTGCATTTATGTCCATCTTGTTCGCATAGTTTTTGACCTCTTTCTGGTCAATCTTAATATCACCCTTCCATGTTCCTATAACAGAAAAATCAGCGCGTGCAGCAGACGCTACACAGTCGCATGCACAGCCTGCAAACTTTATCTTAGATTTATAGGCAAACATCGGCCTGTGAAGTTCGTCCTGAAATTCCTGCGTAATCTGATAACATGCTTCAAGAGTATTATAATTTGCCCATTCGCAGCGGCCTGGTCCGACGCAGCAGCTCGGGGTTCTCATGTCTGAACCCGAACCGCCGAGGTCCCAACCGCGTGAAGAATACTCTGCAAAGAGAGGCTCAAGCGCCTCTGTCCTGCAACCCAGGAGTACCAGGTCGCCTGTTGAACCATGCACATTTGTCAGACCGCTTCCGTATTTATCCCAGATATCGCATATCTCTCTTAATACCTTGCTTGTATAAAACCACCCGCTCGGCTGATTTAATCTTACCGTGTGGAAATGCGCCACGCCCGGAAATTCTTCGCCGAGTTCTGAATATCTCCCGATAACTCCGCCTCCATATCCGAGGACGCCGACTATCCCACCGTGCTTCCAGTATCCCTTCTTGGTGCTGTAACATTTCTCAAGATGACCGACGGCGTCATTGGCCATCTCATTTTTCTTGCCGGCTTTCTTCATCTCAGTGACAAAGCTCGGCCATGGACCTTTTTCAAGATCGTCTAACAACGGCGTATTATACTTCTTCATCAAATCCTCCTTCTTGCGATTTTATAGCCTAAATTTTTTAGTAAAAAATGTAAGCTACATAGATTAAAACACCTCTTGCCTAATGGTCAAATAAAAAAAATTAATTGTTAAATCATAATTATTTATTATATCAAGCTGCCAAGGATACTACGCGCCACTGCTGAGAAATCTTATGGCTTCTTTTACCTTTTCCAGATCCACCTGCGTATTTACGCATGGGCCAAACGGCCGTTCATTGGGAATGCCAAGCACAGGAAGGGGATAGATATCAACAATCCCGCTGCTAAGGTCTGTTTCGCAGGCAACAGCAACTATTGCTTCGGGCTTTAAATTCCCTACAATCCTTCTTGCAAGTGTGCCTCCCGTAGCAACAGAAAGGTTCAGTTCATTCTCATCAGCAATCTGAATGAGGTCTTTTATCTCGCACTTGCCGCATCTCTCGCAGTTGTAAATATTATGCGTAAGCCTTATTGTGCATTCATCTATCTGAAGGCAGTGCGGCAAAAGGAGCAGTATCTTCTTTGTCTTGGGATTTTCAGCCCTGACAAGCCTGTTGTTAAGATTTATAATAAACCTCTGAAACTGCTCTTTCTTCGCCTTTTTAAAAGAACCGACGACCATAAGCAGCGGATACAAAAACCTCAGCGCAAATCCTCTGACCCATCTGCGTCTCATGTAAAATACATCCCTTCTTTTATGTTCCTGCCTGAGAGAAAAGCCTTTGCCGGCATCACTTGTTTGTTCTGGGGCTGAAGCTCAATAATAGAAAGCAGCCCGCTGCCTGTCCCTGCAATAAACTCACCGCCATGCGCCTTTTCTATCCTTCCCGGCGTCCCCGGCCCCTCAATGGCATTAACTCTAATAAGTTTAATCATTTCCCTGTTCAAATAACAATATGCGCCGGGCCAGGGGCGCATCGCCCTCACAAAGTTATATAATTCTGCCGCTGTCTTTGCCCAGTTTATTAGGCCGTCCTTTCTCTTAATGCTTGGGGCATAGGTAGCGTCTCCGGACTGTTTCTGAGGTTTCAGCGAGCCGTCCTTTATGCCACTTATTGTTTCAAGCAGCAGCGACGCCCCGAGTTCAGATAATTTACCGCTCAGGGTTTCTGTCGTATCATCCGTCTCTATCTCTATCTCTTTTTGAAGAAGTATATCTCCTGTGTCAAGCCCCTTATCCATAAGCATTGTTGTAATGCCTGTCTTTTTCTCGCCGTTTATTATCGCCCGGGCAATCGGGGCAGCGCCCCTGTATTTTGGGAGAAGCGATGCATGGACATTTATGCAGCCCAGCGCAGGAAGCCTGAGGATATCCTCTGTAAGAATCCTTCCGTAAGCCGCAGCCACTATAAGTTCAGGCTTGATTGACGAAAGTTCATTCAGAAAAGCAGCATCATTTATTTTCTCCGGCTGAAGCACGTTGAGCCCGTTTTTTACTGAGAATTCTTTTACAGGAGGATGCGAAAGCAGATGACCCCTTCCCTTTTTTTTATCAGGCTGTGTTACTACTGCAGAGATTTCTTCTCCAGCCTGAATTAGCGCTTTAAGTGATGCGACTGCAAATAAAGGGGTGCCGAAAAAGACTATAGCCATTTAAACACCTGACAATTCAGAACAAATGATATGAGACTGTCTCTCACTTATTGCCCATTGCCTTTTTGAATTTTTTCTTAAAAAACTCTCTCTTGATGGGACTCAACCTGTCAACAAAGAGCATTCCTTCAAGATGGTCTATCTCGTGCTGAAGCGCCCTTGCGAGAAGGTCTCCTCCTGCTATCTCTATGGGTTTGCCCTTTCTGTCTAGAGCCCTTACAACAACATCCTTAGCCCTCTTCACTTTTGCCCTGTAGTCCGGAATGCTGAGACATCCCTCTTCTTCTTCAACAAAACCTTTTTTTTCAATAATATCCGGGTTTATGAGAACTATCAAAGGGATGCCTTCATCTGCTGCGCTTATATCTATCACGCAGAGTCTTTTTGAAATGCCGACCTGATTGGCTGCAAGGCCCACCCCTTTCGCAGCATACATTGTTTCTATCATGTCATCTATCAGGCTCTGGATGCTGCTGTTTATATCAATGACAGGAGCAGTCTTTTGCTTTAAAACCTTCTCTGGATATTTTTTAATCTCAAGCAGCGCCATTTTTTATTAAAAACCATTCCACAGTATTCCTGAGTCCTTCCTCAATTGAAACACCGGGACTCCAGCCTAAAATCTCCTGCGCCTTCCTGTATGAAAGGCATGAGCGCAGCTGCTCGCCTTTTTTTGCAGGGCCGTGCGCTGCGTTAACATCCCCGCCGGTTATCCTGATTAGGCTGCTGAATAATTCATTTACAGACGTCTCAATTCCTGTGGATATATTAAATTCTCCTGAAGCGTTTACCCTCAACGCCTTTAGATTCGCCTCTACGACATCTCTTACATACAAATAATCCCTTGTCTGAAGTCCATCGCCGTTTATCATAGGCTGTCCGCCCTTAATAAGTCTATTAGTAAAAATTGCAACAACGCCTGCCTCGCCATAGGGGTTCTGCCTGGGGCCATATACGTTAGAATACCTGAGCGTTATGTAATCAAGTCCGAAATTATATTTATAGCAATAAAGATATTTTTCACAGGACAGCTTTGCAACTGCGTACGGGCTCAACGGCCGCAAAGGGTGCATCTCATCTACGGGAAAATAGTCCTGAGCGCCGTAAATCGCTCCTCCTGTTGAGGCAAATATGAACTTTTTAAGCCCTGCCTTTAGTCCAGCCTCTATGATATTCAGCGTGCCTATAATATTTGATGCAGCATCAGCAGCAGGGTTCTCAACAGATACACTGATGCTAATCTGCGCTGCGTGGTGGTTAATAATCTCAGGACTGATATCCCTGATAACAGCAGATACGTCATCCCTTATATCAGCATGATAAAAGCTGGCAGCGGGGTTCAAATTGCTTCTGCTGCCTGTTGAAAGGTTGTCAATAACCGAGACTTCATGCCCCTCGTTTATATAGGCGTCAACGATATGGGAACCTATAAAACCAGCTCCTCCTGTAACAAGTATTCGCATAGTTTATGATAACGCAAATTTCATGATGGAGACAAGGGTTAAGTGTAAAATAACTCTTACTTAACTTACAGAATCCTTGAATCCTGATTAATCCAATCTGTTAGAATACTCCATGCATCCGATAGGGATAATCAAAAAATATTACAACCCGGAATCCGAGGCTTATAGGTTTCTTATTCAGCACAGCACAATGGTGGCAAAAAAGGCGGTTGAAGCTGCTGAGAGGGTCAGGCGTCTGAATCCTGATATGAAATTTATTGAAGAGGCGGCAATGCTGCATGACATAGGAATATTCCTTACGCATGCGCCTCAAATCGGCTGTCATGGAGATAAGCCGTACATCTGTCACGGCTATCTCGGAAGAGAGCTGCTTGAAAAAGAAGGCTTTCCAAGACACGCCATTGTATGCGAGACACATGTCGGCGTCGGGCTTACAATCCCAGATATAGAAAAAAACAATTTCCCGCTGCCAAGAAGGGACATGACGCCAAAAACTCTGGAAGAAAAGATTGTGTGCTTTGCCGACAAGTTTTTTTCAAAGGACAATGAACCGCTCAGAGAAAAACCGATTTCAAAGGCAAGAGAATTCATAGCAAGATTCGGAGACGATAAACTTAAGCAGTTTGATGAGTGGGTAAAATTGTTCAAGGAACCATTTTAAAACCAAAGATTAATGAATTCCTTAAATTTACATTCTTAATTTTTAACTTTAGGATTTCTTCTTTAGAGCCCTTTCAACAGTCCTTATTGCGCAGAACTCTCCGCACATGCTGCACACTTCGCTTTCCGTCGGAGGAATCTCCGCCCTCCAGGCCTTCACCTTCTCTGGATTAAGGCTCAAGGCAATCTGCCCGTTCCAGTCAAGCGCCTTCCTGCATTTCGCCATCTGAATATCTTTTTCCATCGCTCCTTTTATCCCCTTTGCTATATCAGCGGCATGTGCAGCGAGCTTTGATACTATGACTCCTTCTTTTACATCCTCTATGGCCGGAAGCCTAATATGCTCTGAAGGCGTAACATAGCACAGGAAATCTGCTCCTGCCGCTCCTGCGGCTGCGCCGCCGATGGCTGCGGTTATGTGGTCATAACCCATTCCTATATCTGTAACAAGAGGTCCCAGAACATAGAATGGCGCTCCTTTGCAAATCTCCTTTTCAAGCCTTACATTCAGCTCAACCTGATTCAAAGGGACATGGCCCGGCCCTTCAATAATAACCTGAATATTTCTTTCAACAGCCAAGTCTCTTAATTCTCCGAGTGTCAGAAGCTCTTCTATCTGAGTCCTGTCTGTTGCATCTGCCAGACATCCCGGACGCATCCCGTCTCCGAGGCTCAGGGTCATGTCATATTTATAGGCAATCTCAAGAAGCCTGTCAAACTGTTCATAGAGAGGATTTTCTTTCTGATTGTATATCATCCATTCAAGGAGGAACGAGCCTCCCCTGCTTACTATGTCGAGAATCCTTCCTTCTTTTTTTAGTCTCTCTACCGCCCTCATTGTGAGTCCCGAATGAACAGTAATGAAGTCAACGCCCTCTCCTGCATGTTCTTCTATTACTTTAAAAAGGTCGTCTGCCGTCATCTTTGCTATTGCGCCTTTCTTTTCAGCGGCATGCACAGCAGCCTCATAGATTGGAACTGTCCCGACTGCAACAGGAGATTTTGTGAGCATCGTCTTCCTGAGTTCTTTTATAGGCCCTCCCGTTGAAAGGTCCATCACGGCATCAGCGCCGTACTTAACCAGGACTTTAAGTTTTTCCATCTCATCGTCCACTGAAATCCTGTCTTTTGAGGTGCCGATATTGGCATTTATTTTTGTGCGCATGTTCTTCCCGATACCCATAGGCTTTATCTTGTGGTTTATGTTTATCGGAATAACGCTCACGCCTGATGCAATATCACCTGAAAGCTGCTCGGGCGTTAACCCCTCATCAGATGCAACGAGCTTTACCTCATCTGTGATAATCCCCTTTTTTGCCAGTTCTATTCTTGTCATTTTGCTATTCTCCAATTGGTCATTGCGAGTGAAACGAAGCAATCTCGTCTTTTGAGTTTGTTGCGGCTGATATTAACGAAGATTGCCACGGGCTTCGCCCTCGCAATGACATTTCAACCTTAGAAAACTCAAATATTTTTCTGTTTCCCCTTTAATCTTCTTAGTTCCTAAAATCCCACTTATCAATGCAATCCCGTCAGCGCCTGCATCCATCACCTCTTTAACCATGTCAGTCTTAATTCCTCCAA
>Ga0210016_1000310_pt1 | contig 42292 bp, 34 predicted proteins | sample CryGeyCG2014_300_FD_185454 | JGI IMG/M metagenome (GOLD analysis project Ga0210016, IMG submission 185454) | Groundwater microbial communities from aquifer - Crystal Geyser CG02_land_8/20/14_3.00 (SPAdes) (version 2) | ecosystem: Environmental > Aquatic > Deep subsurface > Groundwater | place...
GCCTGTGGAGAGTTGGCGCAGTCAGGCCGTTCCGTGAAGCAGGAACCCGCCGAAGCGACTACTCAGGGGCTTGCCCTTGTTTAGCGCAGTAGGAATCCCCGGCATTCATGCCGGGGAGGAACGTCAACGCCTTACGCCAAAATAATTCGATGTTTTCCACCAAGGCGACCTGATCCGGGTAGGTAAGGTCGCGCAGCTTTGTAATAGTCGTAGCCGCATCGATCTCCCATTTTTCAGCGAGGCCGTCGATGAGTGAGTCCTCGAAATTCGCCAGTACCGCGCCATCTATAAGCTGCGCAGGGCCGAAGATCGTGCCGTTACAGCAGTCTCTGAGTGCGCTGAGTTCCTCCTCGCTGAAGCGCTGTTTGATGCGCGCCCGGCGTCTAATTTCGGTATATCGGTCGCATATTTGGCCAAGCCGACCACTGATCGATTCATCGCCAATATCGGCAATCGCCTCAGCCAGCGGTGGGTTGAGGTAGATGCTGGTGCGTTTGGTAGCCATGCTGATTTCCTCTGTGCTGAAAAATTGAGTTTACATAAAGAGTACATGTTTTCATGGTATTTTTACTCTAGTAATGCCCGGCCTGCGCCGGGCGGTTGACTATTGTATCCCGTACTCGGAATTTATTTTTTCAGCCATTTCATCGGAGACGAGACCATATATGGTCTCTTCTCCGCAGTCCTTTAAAGCGTTATAAAACGCTTCGTCTTTGTACACGTCGTCTTCAGATGATGGATTTTCGCAAGTGAAAACGCCTTCAATTGAGTTTGCTGCGAGATGATGGTTTTTCATTTTGATCTCCTTGTGCTTTCCAGTTTTACCTGGTAGCTGGTTTAGGTTGCTCGCTGTTTTGCGAGTGAGCTAAGTATTACATAAGTAATATCTCAATGCAAGTTTTTTTTAATTTTTTTAAAAAAGTGCTATAATCCCTTTACCGTACAAGGCAAAGGTGAGGGTGGGGATGCAAAAAAAAGATGATGGGGTGATCACGCTTTTATGGCCGCCTCGCGAGCTGCATCCAAATAGCCGCACACACTGGGCGGCGAAAGCTAGGACTACAAAGCAGTACCGCGCTTATGCCGCAGCCGTCACAAGGCGATCCGGCGCGCGGGTGAGTGGCGGCGGGCTGATAGATGTATGGATCATCTTTTATCCTCCAAGTAAAGCGCGCCGAGATATGGATGGGATGCTTAGTAGCATCAAGGCTGGGCTGGATGGTATCGCGGATGGCTTGGGGGTGGATGATTGCCGCTTTAGGCTGCGCATTGATCTGGGGGATGTAAAAAAAGGCGGAGCAATCGAAATTAAGATTGTTGAACGGTAAGCAGCCAGCCGATCTTGGCTGCAAAATAAGGAGCAAAAAAAATGAATCGCGATCAATTGATTAGAGCTGTGGCGGCAGAAAACGAGATAACCATCATAATGGCAACAAAAATCGTGGATGATGTTTTATGCCATATCGGCGGCGCACTGGCGCTGGGCGGAGAGGTAAATTTGCGCGAGTTTGGTAAATTTTCTGTGGTGCACCGAAAAGCGCGCATCGGTCGTAATCCGGCAACTGGCGAGGCTGTACAAATCGCGGCCAGCAGAAAAGTGGTATTCAAGGCCGCGAAAGCGCTAAGGGATGCTTTGTAGTAGGCATGAACTGCCTCTGCTGCCGATTTTTTGTGATGCACGACGGATCGCCACAAGGTATGGGCGAGTGCTGGCGGCAGCCGATGTCCAGGGATGGGGCAGATACCCCGCCCAAAGATGCGCTTAAAGATGTGTGCCAAGAGTGGCAGATACTGGCTATGGCGCAGGTAAAAAGTAGATCATCCAGGCAATTTATCTGGAATGCTTATCTAAGCGTAAGGCTGGAGGGGTAGATGGATAAGGCCGCTGCTAATAAACCTAAAACAGGACGCAAGTCAAAACTCACCGACGAGCAGTGGCTGGAAATTGCTCGGCGCAGGCTGAGTGGAGAAAAAGTCAGGCCATTAGCTAAAGAATTCGGTGTATCAATCGCTCAAGTTTCCGAACAATGCAAATTTCGTTCGGAAACCATAGAAGTTGTATCAAATCAAGTGATTGAAGCGCAAGTCGCCCTAAAAACGCTCTCTATTCCCGAACGGAATGCTGTAAATCAGCACGTAGCGACTCTTTTGGCGCTTAGTGAGGAGCTTGGCTGTGCTGCTATCGCTGGCGCAAAAACCTCAAGAAGAATCCATGAGGCTGTGAATAGGCGTGCGGAAAAACTCAATGATTTTGAATTGCTTTCCGAGGATGAATTGAAAACTGTGGCGCAGGCCAGCACTGCATCTAATTTATCAAGCAAGCTGGCCGCCGACGTACTTAATATAGCAACAAGGCCTGGTGCAAGCATTCAACAAGCTGATCCTGAAGAACTTATTACGATGATCGAGCTGGTTGCGCCGGGAGTTCATGGCGCTGGGGCATGATGTGCTATCAGCGGCCAGAATAAACTAGGGCCGAGCGAGCGATGACCGCTGGAAGGAACGAAGCCGCACCTACCAAGGCATTGCTGATGCAATGGCCGCACAGTGGGGGCAAGCCCCTAATGTGTAGTTAAGCCGCCGCGCTTTTGGCGGTCGGCTTGAACGTAGGGTTGGACAACTTTTTTTCAACGGAGAACGGACATGGTAACGCTAACCAGCCTGATACGGCAAGCGCAGCAGTGTAATTTACTGGAAACGCTGGAGCTTGACCCGTATGAACGCGCCTATTTGTCTGCAAAACGTAACGGTGATAGCCAGTCAATGCGTGTGCTGGCGTTGGCGGTACATGCCATTCTGCCTACCGGAGTGCATAGTCAGTGCGGCATCGACAAGTTGGTGCGAAATGAATTTGGCGCAACGATAGGCGACTCCGCGATTAGGTGTGATTTACGGTGTAACAAGCACGAATTATTTGTTTATCGCCAACAGGTCAGAATAGTGCTGAACGAGATTCAGGATCGGCTGAAGGCGGTTATTTTAAAGGGTAACAAGTGAACATTTGTCCGCGCATTCCCCTTGCTAGGTGAGTTCCGAACCAGCCTTGCACCAGCAGGGGGGCAAAACCCCACGACCGCGAGAATCCCCTCGCTTTTAGGCATGGGGAGGTTTAGAGTGCGGTAGCTTGTATTTTCAAATGATTGGGCGTAGAAAATAGTAAATAACCTACCCATAAGCCATGCATCAGGAGGATACCTTGACCACAACAGCCGATCAATTAGTTACCCAAGCCGCAAGTGATTATACTGATGCAAAAAATTTAGCGAATACCGCGCTCAACAAGGCTGAGTCTGCATTATTGCGGGCGAATAATGCTGTTGCGGGTATTGGCTGGCAGACTGTCAATGCCGCAGCAAATCCAATTGATATTACCGCTGTCGCTCAAGTCAAACCTAATGCCGCGACTGACTTCAGTACCGACGTTCAGACGGCATACAATAATTCGCTGGCTACTTTACATGCCACCATACAGCCGCAGATTCAGAACTTCCTGGCAACTTTTTTTCCTGATATTTCCACTACACTAAAGACTGGCTCAGATGCCGCATTGATTGACATTATCATCAATGGTCGAGGCGTGCCGATTGCGGTTGAAAATGCACTGTATAACCGCGCCAAAGACCGTGAAGTGCAGGAAGCATTGCGCGCTGAACAGGAAGTTATCAACGCTTCTGCTGCGCGAGGATTTTCAATACCAACGGGTGTCGTTAATCACACTATTGCCACGATCCAACAAGATTCACAACTCAAACTTTCCGGGATAAATCGAGAGATTGCATTTAAGGCATTCGATACACTGAACGAAAATCACAAGTTCGCTATTACGCAGGCCGTTTCCTTGCGCGCGCAGTTCGTCGGTGCGCTTGGCACGTTCATTCGTACCGCGATGGTGCAATCCGATGCGGCTGATTATGCCAAGACAATCGGAAATGCCAAAGAAGCCTTCTATCGTCAAGCCGTCGCAGTTTATTCCGCTGAAGTTGACGAGGAAAAATTCCGTATCAATACGCTACTGGAAAATCGTTCACAAGATTTGCGAATGGAAGAAATCAATATGGGCGGCGCAACTTCCGTTATTTCATCCAGAGTGGATGCCGCCGATGTACAAGCACGTACCGCCATCGCATCAGCCGCTCATAATGCCGCTGTCGCAGCCGCAGCAATGGCAACACGCAACAGCACAATCTCGGTTGGCGCAAACATTTAAGGAGTAACGATCATGGCAAGAGACTATCAAACAGACCCACAATTATCCGTTGAGGAAGCTAAGTCTGGCATTGCGAACTATTTAAGGCGAGCAGCAAAAGCCCCGTTTAAGGTTGCAAATGCGATTTTGCCATTAGGCGCTATAGGGGAGGCTGCTAAAAATACAACCATTGGCGCGGTTAATGCGATGATGCCAACCCCGTCACGCAGCGGAGCTGACCCTGCTTATGGTATTGCGAAAGCGCCCACGATTATTCAACAGGCAGTACAACAACCAGAAAAATACGACACGCTACGATCAGTCAACGATCCACGGCGAGGTACACAAGCGCCTGGAGCAGCACCTTTGAACTATAACAATGCGATGAGCAAAGGTTCAGGAAGTCTGACCGGCAGAGGAATAACGCAATTCACGCCACAACAGCAAGTTATTCAAGCGCCTAAACGACAAATGCAATCCATCCAACAACTAAATGCGCCTTCAGGATTGGCTACCCCAAACCCTGTGTTCAGTAAGTCAGATATTGCCGATATGACCCCAACACAAACCCCTACAAATGCAGGCGGTGCGGCAATGGCGCTTGGTTTGACTAAGTTGCGTGGACGTATGAATCAGGCCAACAACAATCAAGCGCTTGGAATTTACAACGCGCAAAGCGATAACGCAGATCGTGTCGCAGGGCAAGGTATCGCACAACAAAAAAATGCACTTGAGACGTATGACTCATTAGGGCGTAGAGAAGCGCAGCAACAAAGTATCGCGCAAAGCGTACAGACGATGGGTGCAGAGAGGCTGAAAATTGCCGAGCAGCAATATTTGCAAGGACTACATACCCAATTGGCGGCGCTGCCAGCGAACGACCCTAAACGTACTGCGCTGATCCAGAAGATACATGACTTATCCGGTCCGGTCGGTGAGCAATATAAATTTGAACAGGTTAAGGGTACAGACCCAACCGGTATGATTCCTACTCAGGATATTGTGCGCATTAACACACAGACAGGGCAGGCGGAGAAGCTAAACTTGGGTGTTCCAAAAACACAAATTCAACATGGTGCGCCTGTTGCTATTAGCACAGCAGAACAACTTGCAGCATTACCCAGTGGAACGCAATACACCGCCCCAGACGGAACAACCAGGATTAAACGCTAATCATGGCTAATTTTTGGGATGCCGATCAAATAGTTTCCAAGCCGACAAGCAACTTTTGGGATGCTGACCCGATTGCCACGCCTAAACCGCTAGGGCTTGGTTCGACAATTAAGGAACTCGGTAAACAGATCATAGACGTGCCGGAACACTTGGCAGGCGCTGCTGCTGCTGCTTATCAGGGCGAGGATATTCCTGTTGGCGAAGATGCTAAAAATAGCTTGTCTGAAAGGCTTATCAAGAACTCAAGAGATTTGTCTGCCAGACGTGCATCTGAAATGTCGCAAGAAGAAACAGGTACGGCAATCCCCGGTGTGAGTACCAAAGATATTCAAGGGTTTGGGCAAAGTTTAGGGTTTTCTGGTGCAGGTATGGCGGCCGGACTAGCCGCTGCCGTTCCTGCCGGTGTCGCAGGATCATTGGCTACCCCCGTCACAGGGATAGCTGCCGGTTACACGGCGGGCGGAGTGGCTTCTGGCGTGACCGCAGATAGAATCAGTAAAAACCAATTCCTGCACGACTTAAAAACAAAAGCCGAACAAGATGCCGGGCGTGAACTGACGGCGGCAGAATTTGCGCCTATAGTTGAAAAAAACAAGGCTGAAACTGCCGCTTACGGTAAAGCAGAGGCTATCCCGGAGGCACTTGGCAATGTGATTGATTTTGCTATTTTGCGTGGCAAAGGCGGTGGGTTTGGGAAAACGATTGTCGCGCGCGCATTCAAAAAACTTGCCTCCATGTACGGCACAGAGCTTGCAACCGAAATGGTTACACAGCAGATACAGCAACGCCAAGAATCAATCGCTGGTTTAACCGATGAACAGCAAAGAAATTATTCATCTATAATCGATTGGGCAACTTCGTTAAAAGAGGTGGCCGCCCCAACTATCCTACAAACAACACTGATGGCCGGAGCAGGAGGGATCGCCTCGCGTGGATACGATAAACTAACAACACGGAAACCACAGGATGTAATAAAAGATAAGCCAGCACCTAGCACGACCGCACCTGCCACCCCGTTCGATTTAACACCATCTGGCGCAATCCAAAGCGAATACGTTGCGCAGCCATCCAAAGAAGCCGATCAGAATCAAGGCGCACTACAATTCTCCCCACCAGCACCGAATACAACTCCAAAAACCGTAATGGCGCTCAAGTTGCAGGAAGCGATGCGCAAGTATCAGGAAGCTAAAGCCTATGAACTAATACAGGAACAGCAGTCGGCACAAAAACAATCGGAGAGTGACAAGGCTTGGAATCTGCAACTTGCACAGGATCAACTTGATATTGCCAAACAATCAGTCGGTAATGGCGCGATCGGCACAGCGGCACAAGCCGGCATTGATTCAGGCGTAATTCATCCAAGCCAAGTTTTACAACCACAAGGAAACATCAATGTCCAAAGCACCGCAGAAGAAGCCGCCCAAACCATCCAGAGCGAAGCGCAATCAGAATCGACACCAAAACCAACGCGCCTAGAGTACGCCGACTGGATAGCCAGTAAATCTATCCCTGATAGCGAAGATGCTCAAGCTCAATGGTGGAAGGAGTATCAGCATGGCAACCAGAATGATATTGCAGCCGGAGGATTGGATACTGGACGCGCTGGTGCTGACAATGCAGTAAGCGAGCCAGCCGAAGATAAAAATATAGGCCGAGAATGGGCTTCTGAATGGGGAACGCAGCGTATTACTCAAAGGCTTAAGTTTAACTCTGGCGATTTGTACGAGGTACAAAGTCCTGATGGAACAATGCGTCGTTATAGTGTTGACCAGATCGAAGGAGTAGTTAAGAGAAATGAATTTTCTATTACTCCAGAAGGTGAAGTTGAAAGGAAAAACAAATTAGCGCAGTTTGCACGCGCAAAAGAAGCAAGCGATGCAAATAAAATTGCGAACGACAAAGCAGTTGTTGAGAAAAATAACATTGATGGTTTTGGTAGTGAATTAACCCCTCTTCAACTTGGGAAGGTAAAGGCTACGCTTGATGCGCAAATACGTGCTGATAACATACAAACAACACTGCGCGATACTGTCAGGCGTTTAGTTGCAGCCGGTGAAAGTTTAAGCATTTATCAGGCAGATGTAATCAAACCAAAGTCGAACCAGCAATGGAATAGGATGAATCAGCAGGAGCAGGATGACTATAACCGTAGGAAAAAAGAGGCTGGAAAAAAGAACGTCTATGAAGTTGGTGGTTACGACCTTGGTAAAACAGCATACGATTATGCCGCATACCTGATTGCCAAGTTATCGGCAGAAAGCAAGCAGGAAGACGCCACCCAGAAGCGCAACGTCAACACTGTGGCATCCGACAACTTCGCGCTTGGGCAGTCCAATGAGGAAGTGAAACGAATGGCGCAGACCGGCGTGGTGGATATGTTCGGACAGTCAGCCAATCCAGCCACAGAACCAGAAAAACCAATCAAAGTAACGCCTCAAACAATTTCCGTCAACGACATCCCAAAATCGCTTAGAATAACGCTGGAAAAAGTGGTTGATGGAAAGACTAAGCGTAAGCAGGTCAGCGCACAAAAAGCAGTGCTTGCCGCCAACCAGCGTATAACGAAACTTGAAGCGTTACTGAAGTGTTTATGAGCAGCCTATTTGACACACTGGAAGATTTAACGCCACCCACTACCGGGGAAGAGATCGGTTCGGCCTTGGCTGTTGCGGTTGTCGAGATAAGCAAATCAAACGAGAAGATGGCTGCGATGATCTCAAAGGCTATTGCGGATGCGCTTATAGCGGTGGATTCAAAGCAAATAACGTTGAACGAAAAACAGGATGTTAAAAAATGGGAATTTAAGGTTGATCGTGATGCCAAGGGTTTTATGACGCACATAACGGCAACAGCGCAGTACGATAAAAAAGGATCAAATCAGTAATCATTCATCAATGTCGAGTGCGGCAAATGCACATACGGACATCAAAGAAGGTAAATTGATCCATTCTGTTAGAGCTTGAACATTTACAGGAGACAATTATGGCATTAGATAGCACAAAATGGGAAGTTCGCAGCGATAGAACACTCCGTTATATCGGGGGCGCTCACGGCACCGCCGCAGCTAATTACATCACGGTGCTGGAATTACACCGCTTTCTACAAGATCGCGCGGATGATGGAACTATGTCCGGTGACGACTTCATCGACATCACCGTGCCGAACCCGTCAGATAAAAAGTTCGCAACTATTATTCAGTTACTGAATGGGTTTAGCCTCGATGACGCTTATGTCACTCCTGCCAGCGAATTTATTTATGGTGGGTCGATTATCCAGGGATCGGGCGGAACTGAAGCTATTTATGATGGCATTTCCATCATTGCCAACCGAGGTGTAGTGGTTAATGTCATTCAAAATAACGCCGTTCTGACAAATAAGTTCTGGAATAACACCCCGTTCGGTGAGGTAGAGAATGGTATCAATCCTGATGAGGCGAACGGTATTGCCATGCAGTTCATGGTCAAGGTCAAATCCGCAGGCGTGAGCATTGACAACGGGTCTTTGATATTCACCACGCGCGAATGGGGTAAGACATTCTCCGAGTTCCGTATCCCGTCAACGGATCGTGGCAAGAACTCCGTCCCGTTGACCTACTCCGATGACTTGAACAACCAAACAGTTATTGGAACGATTGCGGCATTGGCCGACATCACCAACGTCACGTCTGGATTCAATCTGATTGATGTGGATAACAATGCAGTCGATGAGCAATACTATTCCAAGTGGGATCGTGGTGCGAACAGCATCAACACATTCTACGAGTACATGAAGTGGAAGACCCGCAACGGCATGGCGACAACACTGTACGGGCTGACAGGTGAATTGTTCCGTGGTATCACTCATTCGGTAGCATACACGGCGCAAGCAGGTGGCAGCTTCACGCAGGGCGGTGCTACGCCATTGTCTTGGGGCACGGGCGTTACCGCTGGCACTGGACAGATTCTTGCAGACAACGACGGCGGCACAGCGGGTACGTTGTACATCCAACTGCTGACCGGAGTTATCCCCTCTGCCAATACATTGACACAGGGAGTTGTGACGGCCACGGCAGGCATCGTTACAAGCCGGGCAATCTCGACCCCGATGTGCGGTCAATCCACTGGCTCGTCTCTGGTTGGTTCGTACGGCTTCTCGCTTGAGTACGTTGACCTTGCAGTGAATGACAAAATCACTGCTCTTGATGGTACGACTCGTCAGCCGCCAAACAATGTCACTTTCACTGTCGGCGGCTTGGCTACGGGCTATCGGGTTATGGTCGGGCCGGAGAATGGAGCGGGTGGTCTGCTTGAGTCACAACTATCTAACGCCGCGCTGCTGAATGGTGTTGCAGTCACTTCAGTTGTTGTTGTCGAAGCAATTCCAGCAAACACCCCAGCAAGTGGGACAATCCGCATTAAGCGCGCTGACGGAAGGTTCACGCGGCATCCGTACTCGGCGGTGAATTCAGGGACTAAAACATTCACAATCACTGCTCACGACTTTTCAACTAATAACGCCGCCGCCGGTGCCAACATATACATTAGCTACATTGATGCGGCCGCTACTGGCCCTACTATATCGTTTAACACGATTCAATCTGGCGGGGCGCAGACGTTGTATGTGTCGGCGCGTTTTGGTGGTACTGGGCCTAGTTTTTTGGACAGCATTAAACCCGCTAATACAACTAGCTCATTGTCAGCCACAGGCGGATCGGCAACCATATCAAGTGTGTCGGACGCATAATCTTGACACTACTACAGGAACTCATCGGATAAATTATTATGAATTTGAAACAACTCATCGCTGAACTACTGGCACTATCCAAATCGTACCCTGACTCGACGCCAATCAGAATTGCAGACGATGTCCTCGAGTACGATTTGCAACTCGTCGAGGTGCAGTCGGACTCTGGCGGCATCGAGATACACCTGAAGGGATAAGCCGTGGCAATAATCACTAGCGCCGTTTTCCTGGACGACGCGCCCCGCACGGCAGGGGAGGCGATGACCAATAACGGCGGGTCGCTCACTGTTCGCACCGATACGAGATGGCACGCCAACAGCCCCGCCGGGATGACAGGAAGCCTTGGCGCGCACACTATCAGCTCGACTTTTGGCGGAAGCTATATTCTGGACGGACGCAATGTTCGATGGGTTGCTTATGACGCGGGAATTGGCATTGTCCCCGCTGTGGGCACTATAGTAACCGGCGGCACAAGCGGCGCGAACGGATACCTGTTGGGCGTGTGGGCAAGCCTCACATCCGCACCTACGGCGGTTGGCGCGGCAATGCCCGCAACAGGATTTTTGAAGCTACGCGAAGCAGACGTTGCGTTTGTGGATAATGATGTACTGACTGGAATAGGTGCAACAACCAACGGAGTTGATGTAGTTGGCTGGATTGAGGTTGTTCATACGCAAGCAATATCAATTACCGTACCACGGCTCGGAGACTTTACTGTTCGCGGCGATTGGTTCGAGATTGGCACTACCTCCGGTGTGGCAAATCAGTTGATGCAAGTTCCGACCAACGGAAGCGCGACGGCCTATGTCCCGGGAGTGTACGTAGAGACTGCCGTAGGGTCTGGAGTCTATGAATTCTGGCCGTCGTTATTCGCCGCCGGAATGACTACGACCAATCTCGGAACCGATGACCGCAGCAAGTTCGTCTGTATGGAAACAAACGGGAATGTCAGATTCGGCCATAACGGAACAACCGCTGTTGGCGAAGTTCCTGCGGCTAATCTGAAGGTTCGGATTCCAAACGTAATCGGACGGCAATGCACTGCGGCGGATAAAACAACCAACGTCATTCCGAGCGCCACTGCAACAACACGGCCAGACTTTGTCACCACATCAGCGGGCGCTATTGACATTCAGAACTTCATGTCTGACTGGTACTTTTATTTCTTTCAACCGTACTCTGTGGATATTGCAAACTCATGTACCTTCGACTACGTCAGTATTAAGGAGTGTGCATCACCAGTGAATATCAGCAACGGAGGTAACGGAATCAGCCAGTCAATAAATGCAGTAACTCTGCAATTAACGTCGTGTTTTGCAGGGGGGAATATCACTGATTGGGTGTGCTATCATTACTCACCGGCAACCCACGTTTCCTATACGTTATTCTCTTCCGGTCAGACGTTCACCCGCGTCAAGTCAGGTGTCATTACCTATGTGCGCGGCTCCGGCATGGCATTCCAGATCACACAGTCAAGCAGCATAACATTCAATGACTGTTATATGTTCAATGGAAATATAAAATTCATAACCAGCTTTCATTGCGTCGTGGATGGAATCGACAGTTGCGACAGGTTTGTTGGGGAGACAAACACGACGACGGCCCTTTATGTTGCGTATATATTGTCGTCATCAGACGATATTGTTATTCGCAATGTCACGTTCGGGCTAAAAGGCGCTATTGCCAATGTGCATCCGTATGGGGGCATTTTTTACGTAGGCCAATCAACCAATATCAAATTACGCGAGTGCGGCAGCAGAACTGCTTTCCTCAACGGCGGCAGCGCTAACAACCCAAACTATATCTTTGCCAGTTCCGGCGGCAATCTGAACGTCAGGCTTCAGCGGATATATATGATGCCCACCAGAACGTTCGCGTTGTCAACCACCAACTCTGACAAAGGTATGATTTACGAGCATGTTTATGGCGACATGACCGACACAATGGTTATTGCCAGCCTAAACTCCAGCGCAAAGAATTGCGGCGGAACAAATACTACAACAGGGCAGGCTTCTGTGTATGGGACGCATTTTAGAGATGCGTTCGCCAGCGATACTGACGGTATGGTTGTTTTGAGCTTAAACGAACCCACCGTAGAAACTACAGGGTATTACACCGTCGTGGCTGGAACGCCGAAGTTCACCAGCGCCGGTAGTATCTCAATGGCGACACTAAACGATGAGGTGATAATCGAGCAGGATTACTTTGTCAAAGGCTGTACCGGGTTGCCTATTACATCTCCTGTTGTAACCGGCACGAATGTCACCTATTCTTCCGGCGCGCGGTGGGGGAACCACGACATCTATTTCCAGATAGATACCGGCAGCGGATGGAATGGAACATGGGTCAACTTGACCGGAGCGAACCTGAACAGCTTTAGCGCCAGCATAGACCCTGCCGTTGGTTTTAAGCTGAAATATCGTATCGTATGCGCGGTGGCTGCAACTAATAATGTGCTGGTGTATATCTGCATCTCGACTACATCAACGCTCGCGGCGCAGACGGCGAATCTGTACCCGCTGGACACGGTAACAGTAGCCGTCACCGTCAAGGATTCCAGAACGCTCGCTGCCATGCAGAACGCCCGCGTGCGGATCACAACGGACGTGGGTGGCTACATGGTGTTGGAGGGAGTAACCAACGCATCTGGCATCCTGACCGGCACGACGCAGTACGCCAGCCATGCCATCACCGGCACGGTGCGCCGGGCAACGGTAGCCAGCGGCACACTTTACAAGCCGGGGTCGATCTCGGGTACGACGACCAGCTCCGGCTTTTCTGCCACCGTGTTGTTGATTGAGGACGAATAATCATGAGCATCACCATCAACCACGCGACTCACGTTATCTCAATCCCGAAGGCGGACACGACCTTTGTTGGGACGAATGCGTCTACCGGGTACGAAATAAGAAGTTATAATGAGTATGCCTTAATGCGAGAACTAGCGGACTATCTGGATAGTGAAGCTGGAATGTCCCTTCCGCCTGCATTCACGCACGCAACGCAAGTAACCATCTCAGGAACGGTTTACGCCCGTACTATCTCTTTCCTTGCGCCATTTACGCTAACATTTGAGAACGGGAGCTATCAGGTTAAATTAGTCGGAGGCTCGAACAACAACCTGTTAGACGTGCTGAACCCTAACGGCGTATCAGTTATCCCAGCAAATTCCGCTGGATTGCAGGTTGTGGCGGTAGGGTCTGGTGTGACTGCTCAGGACAAAATTGACATAGCGAATGAGACTTGGGCGAAGGTGCTAGATGGGCTGACCGCCGAGCAGATTATGAAAGTAACTCTAGCTGCTCTCGCAGGAAAACGGGCAGGGATTGGAACTGCAACCGAAACGTACTACGCGCAGGATGATGTAACGCCAGTGATTACGCTCACGCCGGACGCTAACGGCAACGGCACCCCAACGGTGACACCATGAGCCTGATGCGCGGAAAACTATTCGCGGGTGCGTTATTTGCTGGTGCGCTGCTAGGCGGTGTAGCTACCCAGCAAATTGAGCATCCGGCAGGGAGTGTTGGCAGCTACAGCGAACGGACTCAGAAATATCAGCAACCGCGCTCAATCGAAAAAAGAGTAAAAGTAGATCAGCAAAAACTGGCAATGATTTCCGCGCAGCACGCAGAGGATGAAATCGTGCTGCACCTAGTGATGAATATCTTGATACGGGAATTGTTATGAGATTATCGAATTGTTTTTACAAGCTAAACAGAGGCAAGCCGCTATTCAGTGAAGCTGAAATGAAAGAAATCCGCGCAATTGCCAACCAAAACATCGGCAAAATAAGCATGGAGCAGGCTGAAAAGTTTGCCGTTAAAACCATGCTTGACGAAGCGATTGCAGAGAGGAACGGTATTCTGGAGCTTGTTCACGAAGCAATGGGTCTTCCTGCGCCAGCCAAAACGTCAGAATCTGGAAGCGCAAAGCCGACCACCGCAAATCAATCACGCTTCGACAACCAAGCCGACACCCAATTTGCCAACAACAAGATATTCACCCAATCCGCAGTTGACGCAGCACGCGCTCGCCTGAAAAAGAAACTCGGATCACTGAATAGCGGCATTGACCCTGAATTATTGCAAGACGGCATGGTGTTGGCTGGCGCTCATATAGAGGCCGGGGCGCGCTCGTTTGCCGCCTACAGTAAGGCTATGATCGAAGACCTTGGTGATGCCATTAAACCATACCTGCGCAGCCTGTATGAGAGCGTGCGGCACTACCCTGGATTGAATACTGACGGGATGACTGGATCGGCTGATATTGACGCAATCGCAACCATACAGGAAAAGATCAAGCCGGAAACCAATAAGTCTCTCGATCAAGGTGCGCACTTCGCCGCAGACCGCAAGGATGAGTACAAGTCGGTTGAACATCTCGGAATTGACAAACAAGGCGCAAAAGCGCAGGATGTACTCATTGGAGGAACAGAAAATGCAAGACCTACTCTTACCGAAAGCGTACCCGGAGAATCTGCGCAAAGTGATACAGGCGCAAAGTCAGGTCGGTATCGAGCTGGCGAATCGCTGGATGCTGGGCTGGCCGGGCAGGGTGAAGGCGCTGATAGCGGCGAAGCAGTATCAGGTGGCGTTCGAGTACCAAGTGGATCAGGAACGCAATATACTGGAAACACAGAAGGATTACACCCATCTGGCGCGGCACGAACTGATGGAGTTGTTCGATCAACCAGCGTATCCACCGACGTTGGATTAGCAGATCACGTTATCACCGATGCCAATGAAATCGGTAGCGGTGGGCTGGTCAAGAAATTCCGCGATAACGTCGCGGCCATCAAAATACTCAAACTTCTGGACACAGAATCGCGTCCAGCCACCCCCGATGAACGCAAAACGCTGGCGCGCTATGTTGGTTTTGGTGCGCTCAAGTCAGTGTTCGACAAAAACAGTAAGCAATGGAAGGCACAATACGCCGAGCTGCGCGAGCTGCTAAACGACGAGGAATACGAATCGGCGCGCGCCTCTGTACTGAACGCACACTACACCAGTAAGCCGGTAGTTGATTCAATGTTCTCCGCCGTCCGTCGCCTTGGCTTTATTGGTGGGCGATTCCTTGAGCCTTCCGCTGGGTCGGGCAATTTCTTCGGCATGATGCCGACTGACATCCGCAATGCATCCATATTACACGGTGTAGAGCTTGACTTATTGACCAGTAAACTACTGAAGGCGATCTATCCAAAAGCGAACATTGCTATAGCTACAGGCTTCCAGCATTATCAAGTGCCGGTCGGTTACTTCGACATCGCCATGGGCAATCCGCCATTCGGAAGCGAGCCGATTATTGACAGGGAGCGCAGCGAGTATTCCGGCTTCAGCATTCATAACTACTTCATCGCACGTATGATAGACAAGGTGCGCGACGGCGGCATTGTTCCGGTGATCGTGTCGCACAACTTCATGGATGCGATCAACCCAAAGACGCGCGAATGGATTGCCAAGCGCGCCAATCTTATTGCCGCTGTCCGCCTGCCAAATACTGCCTTCAAGGGCAACGCTGGAACTGAAGTGGTCACCGACATCCTGTTTTTACAGAAAACAGCAACTCCCGAAAAGAGCCCTGCGTGGATAAATGCGTCGGATATTGTTGTGCCAGCGCCGAAGGGTGGCGAATCCACAACTGCCAGCGTTAACGTGTACTTCCAGCGCAACAAACAAAACATCCTCGGAAAAGAAACGACCGCCGGATCAATGTACCGCGCTAACGAATACACCGTAGAGCCGACCGGCGATCTTACCAAACAGCTTGCCGGGTTCGTTGCGTCCATTCCGGAGAACATCTACAAGCCTGTCGAGCGCACAATCAACGAGCTGGACAGCACTGACAACACCATTCCCGCTGGAGTTAAACAAGGTTCCTACTTCATCACCGATAAGGGAGAGGTGAAACAGCGCGGCCAGGACATCGCCGGATCACAAACCTCAACCGCATGGGAGCCGAAAAACGACACAGCTATGGCGCGCATGAAGGGCATGATCTCGCTGCGAAACCTACTGCGTACTCAGATGCGCATGGAGCGCGACGAGAAAAACGGCGTGAAGATGATCGAAAGTCACCGCAAGGTATTAAGCAAGGCTTACGACGACTTCTTCAAGAAGTACGGCTATGTCAATAGCCAAGTGAATAGAAACATCTTCATGGATGATACGGAGTACGCTCTGCTGCAAGCCATCGAGTTTGACTACGACAAAGGAGTATCGAAGGCGGTTGCGTTACGGAATGGCATGGAAGAGCGCGCACCGTCCGCCCAGAAAGCTGACATCCTTACGCGGCGCGTGCTATTTCCGTTTGCCGAGCAGATGAATGTGACCTCCGCCAATGATGCCTTACTGTCCTCGCTGGACGCAAAAGGCCGAGTCGATCTGGAATACATGGAGCGCGCTTACGGCAAGAGCCAAAAGGAAATCATCGAAGAGCTGGGTGATATGCTCTACCTAGACCCAACAACAGGGGATCCCGTCATGTCTGACGAGTACCTTTCTGGCGACGTAAAGACCAAGCTGGCTGCGGCGAAAAAGTCCGCTGACGAGAATCACGCCTACAGCCGCAACGTGATAGCTCTGGAAAAAGTTATCCCATCCGACAAACTACCAAGCGAGATTTACGCTTCGCTTGGTGCAGGGTGGATTCCGGCGGACATCTTCAAGCAATTCGCCACCGAAATCACCGGCTCATCCAAGATAGACCTGACTTATCTGGCGGCAACCGCACAATGGCTTGGTCACATCAATGACAGCGGCGATGTTGGCAAGATGAGTAACGACTACGGCACCAAAGACCTGACATCGTTCGATCTGCTGAAGTTGATGATGAACGGCAAGGCTCCAGAAGTGAAGATGAAAACGGTGCGCGACGGCAAAGAGGTGTTTGTGACGGACACCGAAGCCACCGAGGCGGCACGCGAGAAGGTCAACAAGATCAAGCAGGCTTGGGAATCTTGGGTATGGAACGACGGCGTGCGCGCCGAGAAGTTGGCCGAGCTGTTCAACGAGAAGCACAACCGCACAGTGAACCGGAAATATAACGGTGATCATCTGGTGCTGCACGGCTCCAACCCGGCCATCGTCCTGCGCAAACACCAGAAGTCTGCGGTATGGCGAGGAATTCAAGACCGCAACCTGCTGCTGGATCACGCGGTCGGTGCCGGTAAAACCTTTGTGGGTACCGCTATCATCATGGAATACAAGCGCCTGGGCATTGCGCGCAAGCCTATCCTGGTGGTACCCAACCATCTGACTACGCAATGGCGTAGTGAATTCGCGCGCATGTACCCGGCAGCGAACGTGCTGGCTGCCAATCCAGAAGATTTCAGTAAGGCGAACCGCCAGCGCATGTTCTCCAAGATTGCCTTGGGCGAATATGACGCGGTGATTATCGGCCATTCCTCGCTGACAAAGATCGGCCTCGACCCAACAATAGAAAAGGACATCTACAAAGAGCAGATTGACGAGATAACTAACGCAATCGAGGCGATAAAGAGCGAACGTGGTGACCGTGGCATCGTGCGCGATATGGAGAAGATCAGGGCAAATCTGGAAGCGAAGGTAGAGAAGCTGGCCTTACTAGCCGGAGAGCGCGACAAAGTGGTGACATTCGACGAACTTGGCATTGATGGCCTGTTTGTGGACGAAATGCACGAATTCAAAAACCTGTTTTTTTCGACGCAGATGCAGCGCGTGTCTGGGCTTGGTAATCCCAAAGGATCGGGTAAGGCATTCGACTTGTTCGCCAAGGTGCGATGGCTGACCAAGACCTACGGCGAGAAAGTTCCGTTAATTACGGCCACTGGAACGCCAGTATCGAATTCGCTGTCAGAAATGTTCACCATGCAGCGCTACATGAAATACGACGAAATGAAGCGCGACGGGTTGCACCTGTTCGATTCATGGGCGCGCATGTACGGCGACGTGGAAAGCCTGTACGAAGTCGCGCCAAGCGGCGTTGGATACAGAATCAGCCAGCGCTTCTCGAAGTTCAAGAACCTGCCGTCGCTGATGGCGCACTACCACACCTTTGCTGATACCGTGACGCTGCAAGACCTGAAGGATCAGGCCAAGGAAGCGGGCAAAGTATTCCCGGTGCCGAAGATTGCCAGCGGAAAGCCGGAAAACATCGTGGCGCAACGCTCCACGGCACAGCGCGACTTCTTTGGCGTACCGACCGTGCGGCGCGACGAGAGCGGCAAGGTGTTGTTCGCTATGGATGCAACAAAGGCGAAGATCGAGCAGAGCAATGATGCCAAGTGGATATTGAGCGACGGGCATACATCCAACTCATACGACACCAAGGAAGATGCGGAGCTGGCGCTGGTGGAGAAATCCCTCACCCCGGTACTCTACCTCGACCCAGATTCCCTGCTTGGGCAGTTTAGCAACCTTGCGCAACTGACGCGCGAGACAAAAGGCAAGATAAACGCCTTGTCGTTGACCAGCCTGGCAAGCAAGGCCGGGCTGGATATGCGCATCATTAACCCGAACGCCGAAGATTTCGCGGGCAGCAAGATCAACAAGGCTGTTGACAAGATGATGGACGTGTACCAGAAGTGGAGCAAGGATAAAGGAACGCAGCTTGTTTTCTGCGACACCTCCATTCCGCTGTCGGCACGTAGCGCGCTGGGGAACAAAGACCGCAGATTGTTCGTGTTGGACGACCAAGGGATGTTGACGCACAAGAACGGCACACTGCATACCATAAAAGGCTTTGAGGGCTTCCCATTCTATCTGGTGCGCACCATTGATCGCGGCTCGCCTTCAATCTCTATTTACGATCCCGTCACAGGTTTGCGTATCAAAGGCGACATGGCGAACAAGGGCGAGGCGAAAGATTGGTTAGCTGACCTCTTAAGTAAGGATGCCAACCGCGACAAGTGGTATGAGGCGCGCGAATCGAAAGAACCGATCACCGCCGAACGTATGGCGGAGTACCGCGCAGAAAACGATCTGGAACTTGCTGAAGATGGCAGCAACGAAGTCGGCATGGAAGATATTGAAGGTGTATCAGGTGACAGCCAGTTCTCTGTTTATGACGACATCAAGGGAAAGCTAGTAGCGCGCGGCGTGCCTGAAAACCAGATCGCCTTCATTCACGACTACGACACCCCGGCCAAGAAACAGTCTCTATTCAAGAGCGTGAACCGTGGCGATGTGCGCTTCCTATTTGGCTCCACACCTAAACTTGGAGCCGGAACCAACGTGCAGGAACGTCTGGTAGGACTGCACCATATTGACGCACCATGGCGGCCATCCGACCTTGAGCAGCGCGAAGGCCGCATCATTCGCCAAGGTAATATGCTCTACGCGCGCGATCCTGACGGCTTCGAGGTGTTCATCGGGCGCTATGCAACCGAGCAGACCTACGACACGCGCCGCTGGCAGTTGCTGGAGCATAAAGCCTCCGGCATCGAGCAGTTGCGCAAGTACAGTGGGCAGATCGAGATAGAGGACGTAGCCGGAGAGGCGGCGAATTCCGCTGACATGAAGGCGGCGGCATCCGGCAATCCGCTAATTCTGGAAGAAACCAAGATGCATACTGAGGTTAAGCGCCTGACCGCCTTGCAGAAAGCATACAGTGACGGCAAGTACGCGATGCAGCGCAAATTGAGCCATGAGCGCAATCGTGTGTCCGAGTGGCTTCCTGCTCGCATCCAAGCGATTGAAACTCAAATGGCTGCGGCAAGAGCAATCCCGGTAACAATAGAAAAAGGAAAGGTTGTGCCTGTAGTTATTGACGGGAAAACCATAACTGACAAGGAAAAAGCTGAAACGAAGATCGCTGAAGCGGTAACGATGGTGCGCACCGGCTTTACCAAGTCCAAGGATATTTACTATCGCGGCGTGAAGTTCACGCTTAAAGCTATGTGGGCGGCAGGTCTTGTGGAGATTGAGTCCAGTATCGGAACGGTTGCGTCATACGGTGCGAAGGATGTAATCTCGCCAAGCGGAATGCTGACGCGCTTTGCCAACTACATCGATAGCCTAGCGCAGCGTAAAGAGCGGGTTCAGCTTGATCTTGAGTTGGCGAAGAAGGACATCGCCAGCATCGAGGCGCGTATAGATAAACCGTTCGATGGTATAGCAGCCCTTGCCGCAGCACAACAAAACCATGGTCTCGTGCAGCGCAGGCTGATGAAGTCTACGCAAATCGACGCGGTTCCGGTGGAAGAACGCGCCGCGTTTACTGCCGAAATCGCTGAACGTAAGAAGGTATTGGAAGAACTTGGGTATGGAACAGCGCTCAAGGAAATGAATAGCGATGATGCGCCGCTTGCAAGCGTAGCAAATAAAGCGCAGAGTGACAGCTATGAAGTACAACCCAACACCACTCGCAACCTGCCTATTGACGCAGCCACGCTCGTTGAACTACGTCGTGCTGCGGCTGGTATCGAATCGGCAGAGCGAGGCATTACCTTCACTATCAACGCAAACGGCAAAGCCATCGTCACCGGCCCCGCTCGCGTCAATGTTCCTGCTCGATTCCAAAGATTCGCCAATGAACACGGATTAACGCTGGTTGTTCAGCGCGCCGATTCCAAAGGCGGCTTCGTTAATTCCAACACTCCCATGCCGATAGCCTACCGCGAAGCTGGCGCGCTTTACTTTGGCGAGATTGGTGCAAGTCATATTGACCGCACCGGAATGACGCGGTTCAGTAAAACCGAGCAGGCAAACCTAACGCCGCAAACCGTCGATTCCATTAAACAAGCCACTGCCAAACTGCGCGCAAGCTGGCACGGATTCAAGCGTGTCATCATCGTTCAGTCGGTCAAAGAAATCCCGAACGAACTTTACCTGCGCGCGCTGCGTGTGGGTAAGCCGATAGGCCAGCATTCGGAGGGTATCTACGATCCCAAGACTTACACCGTCTATCTGGTGGCTGACAACATCGCATCGCCGGAGCGCAGTGTCTGGGTCGCGGTGCATGAGGTCGTAGGGCACGGTGGCATCAGGATGTTGGGTAGCCCGGTAGTGGGTGCGCTGAGCTATGCGGCCAAGAATGGCTTTGTGACCAAGCTCGCCAAGGCAATTGCAATGGATCGCGGCGAGACATTCAACGCCATGACGCACACCGATGAAGCAATAGCCGAACTGGCGGCGGCCACCATCACCGGCAATGTTGATGCCATACTTGAGCGCTACGGCGTGAAAGTGCCTATCGTGATGCGCAGCAACTTACTGAGCATGATCGGGCGGGTGGTGGACGCGGTACGCCAGTTCATTAGCCGGGTGACTGGCAGACCAGTTACAGAGGTAAGCGATGGAGGGGTGCTCAGGCTGATCCGGCGGATGAAGGATGCGGTAGAGGGTAATAAAGCGCATGGATATGACACGCCCGCCGTGTCACAAGTGGCGCTGGCATCCACCAATGTAAAGCCGACATTAAAATCTGACATCCTAAGTGATTACTGGCTCAATGAAAAGAGAGCCATTACTACCGATGCTGGGCGCAATGAGTATGGCGCATACAAGCGATTTGGCGCGGTAACAGGACGCTTTACTGCACCAGTAAGCGTCCCTTTGAAAGCATTGCAATCGCTTCCAGGGTTACGCGGGGAGCAGGGTAAAGTGCGTCAAGGTGATTTGGATTGGTTGTTAAGGAGAATGGGTGAAACAGGATCACTTCCAACCTTGGAAAATGGCAAACCAGAAGTGCCTTATATTGAGGTAGACCAGGATGGTAAAGCATGGATAAGCGAAGGTAATCACCGAATAATGGCCGCAGCACGGCTAGGCTGGGAAACACTACCAGTCGAAATTCGATATTTTAATGGCGGAGAGCGGATCAATGGAGCGTTAAACCCAATCAAGATTATCGAAGGATATGACGCGGCGGGCGTGTCACAAGGTGTTATGGCATCACGCGCCCCAGCGCAATCATCCATCCCTGGCACAGCCAAGCCACACGATCAACCTCCGCTCCAGAATAATCTCGGATTGGAAGGCGGGCAGCCGCACAGCCGTGCAACATGGGATTCCATAAAGCCTTCAATGTTCGACAATCTTGATTACAAGCTCCATGACAAACACGTTGACATGAAGCGCGTCATCGAAGCTATCAAATCAACCGGCATAAAAGTCACGGAGAACGTGAATGCTTATCTGCGTGAAGAATTATTTCACGGCAGGGCATCGAAACGCACTCAAGATTTTATACTGACGGAACTCAACCCAATACTGGAGCAGATGCAGAAGGATGGGCTGAGTTCTGATAGCCTTGACGAGTACCTGCACGCACGCCATGCGCCGGAAGCCAATGCCCTCGCGCAAAGCCGCAATCCAACCAAGGTTGAACTTGACGCACTGATCGCAAAGTATTCTGCGCAGCGCGACAGTCTGTTCAACAATGCTGATGTTACCAAGTACCTTGATGTGCGCGCAAGGCTATTACGTGCCAAATCTGATGTGCTGGTCGGTGAGGCTGATGATTCGTTAGTTAGCATCCTTGAAGGCAGGCTGGCTAAACTGAAGAAATCCAGCACGGACATAAACGACTATCTAAATGCCGTCTATCAAGTGCGCGAACTGGGCTATGTCACACCGTTTGTAGGCGACAATACTGCCTTGTCTGGCATGAGCAACCGTCAGGCTGCTGAATATATGAAAGCCTTGCCGATAGCGCAAAAGAACAAACTCAACACCGCCGCGCAAAAGGTTGATGCAATTATCGCAAAAACCCGTGACCTGTATGTTGATTATAGCCTTGTGCCGAAAGATCAGGTTGATTCATGGGCTGAAATGTTTAGATATTATGTTCCGCTGATGCGTGAGGATCACGACGGCTACATGGGGATCGGTCAGGGCTTCTCAATCAAAGGCAAGGAGGTTAAACACCGCACCGGATCGACTGCTAAGGTGATTGATATTCTGGCGAACGTTGCCATGCAACGGGAAAAGGCTATCGTTCGCGGCGAGAAAAACCGTGTAGCGGCTGCGCTGGTAGGTCTTGCTGAACAAAATCCAAACGAAGAATTCTGGTCGGTCGGTGACATTCCAAAAGAACGGGTACTTAATGAGCGTACTGGGCTGATTGAAGAACGTATTGACCCGACGTTCAAGAACCATGAAAACGTGGTGGTGGCAAAGGTTGTTGACAGCCAAGGTAATGTCGTTGAACGCGCCATTATCTTCAATAAGCATAATGACCGGGCTATTCGCATGGCAGTGGCAATCAAAAATCTGGACGCGATCCATTTAGGCGAATTACTAAGCGCGTTCGCCAAGATTACCCGTTATTTTGCCTCGATCAACACGCAATATAACCCTGTATTCGGCTTAACCAATTTTGTGCGTGATACGCAAGGCTTACTGCTGAACCTTTCCTCAACACCAATAGCCAATAAGCGCGTCGATGTGCTGAAAAACATTCCTTCGGCTCTGATTGGAATTTATACCGATATGCGCGCAGAACGCAAAGGACATGCCGTTACGTCTAAGTGGGCAGTTTTATGGGAAGAGTTGCAGAATGAGGGCGGTATGACAGGCTACCGCGATTTGTACGCCAATAGCGAGGACAGGGCAAATGCTATTAAGCACGCTCTTGACCCTCACGCATGGCAGGATAGTCAATTAGGAAAGATATTCACCGCAGGCGGAATGCTTAAAGTTCCAATGTCAATCGCGCAGAATAAAGCCGCTTGGTTGTTCAATTGGTTATCTGACTACAATCAAACAGCGGAAGGCGCAACACGACTTGCCGCGTATAAGGTAGCGCGCGATAACGGCATGAGCAAGAGCGAAGCCGCAAGCCTTGCCAAAAATATCACCGTCAATTTCAATCGTAAAGGTGAAATCGGACAACAAGCTGGCTCGCTGTATGCCTTCTTTAATGCCGCTGCGCAAGGTACAGCGCGTATCGGTGAAACACTCTTTAAAATGGAAGGTGGCGACATTAAAACCTTGCGCCTGAGTGGCGCAGGTAAGAATATCATCATAGGAGGAATCACATTAGGCGTGATGCAAGCCTTGATGCTGGCCGCTGCCGGATTCGATGATGACCAGCCGCCGCAATTTATTCGTGAGCGCAGCTTGATCCTGCCGATAGGCGACGGGAAATACTTGACTTTACCGATGCCGCTTGGCTTCCATGCGATACCTAATATCGGACGCATTCTGACGGAATTTACTTTGAGTGGATTCGACCGTCCAGGAGACAGACTGACACAGTTATTCGCTGTATTCGCAGATGCTTTTAATCCGATTGGTAGTTCCGGTATCTCGATGCAAACGCTCGCGCCTACCGCGCTTGATCCTTTTGCGGCACTGGCAGAAAACAAGGATTGGACAGGCAAAACGATTTATAAGCCTGATTTCAATTCGCTTGATCCAACACCTGGCTTTACCCGTAATAAAAACACCGCATCACTTTGGTCTAAGTTCCTTGCTGAAGCAATCAATACAGTATCGGGCGGTGATGATTACAAGGTCGGCGTATTCAGCCCAACTGCTGATTCGATTGATTACCTGACAAGTCAAGCAACGGGCGGTGTAGGGCGTGAAATTTCTAAGGCATTCCAAGGCGCTGAATCGGTGGTAACAGGAGAACACTTGCCATCGTACAAAATTCCGTTGGTTGGTAGATTTTATGGTAATGCAGAAGATCAATCAAGCCAAGGAGGAAGATATTACGCGAACATCATGCGCATCAATGAGGCCGAAAACGGGTTAAAGGGCAGAATGCAAGATCATCTTCCAGTTGATGAATTTATGGCAGATAACCCTGAATATAAACTGATTGGTCGCGCAAAGTTCACCGAGACAATTATCAAAAATTTGCGCAAACAGAAGAAGATATTGATTGAAAATAACGCTACCAGAGAACAGATTGCGGTGATTGAAGATAGGATTACGCTGGCGATGAAGCGGCTAAACGATGCAACTAAAGCATTATCTAAAGATGCAGGAACATAGACCATGCTGGGATCACAACGCGACGAAGCGACTACTCAGGGACTTGCCCTTGTTTAGCGCCGCCGTAGGAATCCCCGGCATTCATGCTGTGGAGGGAGTTAATTAAATAAACACCAAGCCTATGACGGCTGCACCCAAAATCGCAACGATGCCGATCACCCCGGTGATTACCCACCCTCGCACCAGCTTGAGCAACGGCATTTCCATTTCCAGCAGTCGCAGCCTGACATCATGTGTGCTGATCTCGGAAAATGAGCGATTGATCGAACTGCGCGTCTCTTTGTGATGCTCCTCTAATCTTGCCAGAGCTTCCAGCGACACAGCAATTGATTCAACCGCTTTGCTTATATGTTCAAATCCTTTTTCGAGCGCACTAACCCTAAAATCAAGTACATCATTATTTTTTGGATCATTCATTTTACTTCCTTTAGGCTTTCAGCCCACTGTTTAGCGGTGTTCAGGTTTATGGTTGCCTCGCTGCCTTGGTCAACAAGTCCTTGAATTTCTGTATCGAAATTTCGTATTGCCGACTCAAGCTCTCCCCTATCGAAACAGGCGAGGTCAGGACTTCTGGAGTTGGTGGGTGGCGTGGGCAAGTAACCGCTACCGGCACGGGTGTCGCGCAGCCGCTTAATATCAGCACGCAAAGCGGTAATAGACAGTTTGTTTTCATGGTCTGACTGCTCCTTTATCAGTTTAGCTGCGGCGGTTTTGGCTTTTGCGGCCTTCTCGGCCACGTCTCCGAGCGTTTTCACCTGCGCCTGGAATGCGATAAATTTGTCATGCTCTTTAGCATATCCTTGATACCGACCGGCGCCATAAATCAAACCGACCAGTGCCAAGACAATCAGGACTTTCGCCCATAACGGGATGAGATTCATTTGTCCTCAACATGATATTTAGCGGCCAGCGTCGCAATGATCCCTGCGGCAGCGATACCCAGTCCTTGAAAATCATTGCTGGCGTGATAAACGAAATTGAAAACCATTGCTACTACGGTTGTAATGGCGATAATTTTTGTCAGGCTATAGTCATCGCCATTACGAGCGGTAAGCCAATTCTTGATAATAGTCATCATACAAACGCCGCTTCTGCGTGTGCAAAAAAGGCCAGACGCTCTGCTTGTCCGTTGAGTCCGCCGTTAATTTTTTTGGTGATCGCCGCAAAATTATCCGCGTCAGCCAGCTCGTTGCAGCCGTGCGAATGGAAAAACCATGCGGCTGAGAGTGCTGCGGCGTTGGGTGTAGTGAGGATTTCAGGATTTGTTACAAGTGGGAGGTTTAAAGCAACACCGCAAGCCACGTAATTGTCATGGCCGGTAATCTGGATCAGCCCGCGCCCACGGTATTTGTACCCGTCCCCGCTAGACTCATCGCCATTTCCCATCCGGTTTGCATAAACACGGTTGCCGATAGCAGGCTCATTTCGTGCCATAAGCTGCGCCTGCTTTATGGTGAAATACTTACTGAACGTCGCCAATAATCCCTCGGCGCTATAATTAAGATTTTCTTCTACCGTTGTCATCCTCGCTGATTCGTGCGCGATCTGCGCCAGAAATGCTGCCTTGCGCCGGGAGGTAAAAATGTAGTATCGCTGCATTGCCTCCGACAACGGGGAAAGCCATTTATCAGATGTTGCATGATTACAGCCAGTTGATTGCATAAGTTGTGCCGCAGTCATCATTGCAATTTCTCCGCTCATTATTGGTCACAAGAATTGGCTAAAAAAATGTACGTGTATTTTTTAATATGTACTATTTTCTACGCCCAATCATTTGAAAATACAAGCTACCTTTTAGCCCGCCTTGATCGCCTTCACCAACTCATACAGCAAGGGCTTGCCGATCTTGAATTCGCCTGATTTCCAGTCCTTGTCGCGCTCCTTAATGTAGGCACGAACATCCGGCCAGTGCAACCCGTTATAGGTGACGACGCAGTTGATTGAATCTTCACTCCATACGACACCTGCTGGCAGGTCAACGATCTTGGATTGCACCTCATTACCGTCTTTGTCGAGCAGCGGCTTCCATTTTTTGAACGTCAGCTCTCCGGTCTGCCAATCGAAATTATAGACTGCCGTACCATATAACTCCACCTGAGTACCATCCTCAGTACCACCCTCAATACCATCCTCTCTAACAGGGAAAATGCCGAGTGATGTTCCGGTTGCGGCATATCCTGCACCGTCAGCAATCAACCCTACAGGGGATAGTTCGATGGTTGTAACGCCAAACAGCGAAACATCATCAAATATGACATCATCAAATATGCTTGATGTAGCATTTACTAATTGATGTTTATATATTTCTTGACGATACACTTTAAAAAAATCAGGAAGCGTTCCAACAAGACTGTTTTTATATATATCGACATTGTATCCATTACCAAAATCGCTATCTTGCACAACCCCATTCCAAACAATCCCAGGGTGCGGGTGCGCTCTTCTGGTTTCTGATATGTACTGATAATACGTTAAATTTCCAATCGGCATTATTGTGGATAAGGCGTATCCTCCTGTATCCCTATTATCTAATCTTGAGACTGATTTGGTATAACCCAGCGTATCGTTTTCATCAGATACCCAATTTGAAAAATGGCTTACTATTCTAAGATAAGAAGAACTTGGATTTGAAAAATTATTCACCGACGTTACTGTTATTGTTCGTGTTCCATCAGCCGTCCATGTTTTTGTTACTGTTTTCCCATCAACGATAATGTCGTATGAGTAAGTTCTTGCCCTGCGGAAAACTATCGTTCCAGGATATTGTAAAAAATCCGTTGAATCGCTTACCATTTCATCTATTTTATGTGTAACGGTAATAGGTGACGAATAAAATGCATGGGAAGCCAAAGAGCTTCCTTTGATTTTATTATTCCATCCATCTGGTAAAGTTCCAGTTTTTAATTTTGAAATATGCGAATCAGAACTTTTCTTTAAGGTTGCTGAAAAACGAATCATCATTTGCGCTACCGTTTCTAACGTTGGTCCATATCCTTTTTGTACTAAACCCAGTGATTCATCCTGATCCATAAGTGATTCCCTGGATGGCGTAATAGGCTGCAAAAAATCGTAGTTTGACCATTCATAGCCTGTATGCGCGTTATCAGCAATGTGCGTGCCGGATAATAACAACCATGCACTTGTGTCGTTTGGCCCTCTCTGGCCGGTAACAGCGCCCGCACCTAAGCGTGGTGTCCACCCATACCCGCCTCCTATAGCCCCGAAATCATACCAATTAGACCAGACTTGCGGCGATAGATTATTTTGCGCGTAGCTGCCTGAACCTGAAACAATAAAATTACCTTTGCTGTCGTACGCTTTCCATTCTTGTGTAAAAACTTGATTAAATCCAGGTGCGTTATTTGATGTATAAGATATAAGCATCACCGGCCCGCCGGTGTACTTATCAGGATTAGGCATACTCACGCCCACGTAGTCCGTGCCTGTCGGTGTGGTGTAGCAGGTGTTCTTGAATGGATGGTACTCGACTATCACGCCTGACATTTCATCGGTAACGATGAAAACGCCCACCTTCTGAGCACTGCGCGTAGAGGTGACGCGGATTGCCGCCTGTATTTCTTCAACAGTCGGAGCGCCGCCGTTCTTGCTGATGACATGGGGGATCATACACGGCGCTTGGTTGAATTCGGCATAAAAGCAAGGCTGTCTAGCTCAAAGTCTGCGCCGCCTACGTTTTTTACCTCGTGCTGCCAGTTTACCCCGAATAATCCACGCCCAATATCCACCCTGGCAGGCTTCACGGTTGCCGTGGCTGCGCTGAACGTATAGGTATAGGACTGCCCCTCGACATTACAGGTCAATGTCATTGGCTGCGCGCTCATGGCGTTACAGTAGGCATTCGCCATGCTCTTGATGAATGAACCGTCGAACTGCTCCGTACTCAAGTCAGATATTCCAGTGGTGATCGTGGCGTTGATCGGCAGACCGTTATCGGTATCACCGGATAACAGGAAAATCCCAGCTTCGTTGCACCCGTAGTAGTTCTCCCCGATCCGGCAGAAGGAATTGAATTTGAAATCTGCGTATTGAGCGGCAGTAGCCGTGTTGAGATTGAATGACCAGCCATCTGAAAGGCGTTGGTAATACCCAATGTTAGCAGCACCCGATACCTTGCCGCCGCCGTGCATGGCAGTTTCAATCCAGTTGACCGCTGCGGTTGCCGTGCCGCTTATCTGCGCGCCGCCAGTCATCGCTTGAGCGTGGTGCAGAACCGAGATTGCTGCCACCAAAACTGCACCAGATACCTGAATTCCGCCTGCTGGAATATGCGAGAAGTTCAATACTGCGACTGAATCAACCAGTGCAGCGCCAGCCACTTTCGCCCCACCGCTCATATCATGCTGGTAACTCAGCATGGTTTGAAATACGATATTTGCTGCGCCGGATACCTTTGCTCCACCTGAAGCAGCTAGGCTAATCTTGATAGTTGAAAAGTCAGAGATAACCGCCGAGCCGCTGACTTTCGCCCCGCCTGATGGTTGGCTGGAGAAGGTCGTAACTATCGCGACCCCTGATGCCTGCGCCCCGCCGCTCCCAGCCATTTCTTTCCAGCCGTAAGTCACCGGCGCCGAGCCGCCAGATTGCGTGCCGCCCATCATTACCACTTGCGTTATTGTGACCTGAATCGCAGTGACCGTCGCCGTGCCTGATACTTTTACCCCGCCGCTACCTGATGCAATCCACGGATCAAGCGCAACGTCCGCCCATCCTGATACCCGCGCACCACCCGACATCGAATAACTTGTAGTGGATGCAATCGCCTCAGTGAATTCAGGTGATAACTGGACTCCACCGCCCGTATAATCGCCAAACAGCGCGGACAAGACAATGCCAGCGGGGGCTGATGGTTCTGCCATCAATACCGACAAAGCCAGCCCCGTCCGTGCGACGGGTTCGGCTAGTGCCACCGCTGGAAGAATGACAGGCATATCCGCCCCTTAAACCGAAATGGTCGCTTCGGTTAAATTGATTGTGCTGCCCGAGGTGATCGCCACCGTATCCAAAATGAAATTCGCCGCCGACGTGCCAACCGTGCCTTGCAATACATACGTTCCTTTGACAATACGTGCATAGGTTGCCGTGCCGGTTGCTACCGCTGCGCTCGATGCAAGCGCAGCGGTTAATGCTGAAGCGCCCCCCGCTGCTGCCGCCCACGGACTCGTTGCGCCATTAGTAAAACTCACTAGTAGCGTGCCGGTTGCGGCTAAATCTGCACTGGCAGGCGGCGTACCTGAATACACGTTCGTCACCGAACTGGTGCATAAACCAATCGTGGCCGCCGTCACATTCATCGCATTAGCAATCGCGTCCACCAGCGCGATATTCATCATCACTGCACCTAATACCTGCGGCATTTTAAAGCTGAAGGCTGTGACCGATAGCGGCGTACCTATCGTGGCAGTTAGTGAATCCAGGATTGCCCCGCCACCACCGCCGGACAAACTAACAGTAGTATCAATAATACCTACCTGATTTTGATTGTAGATGCGGATATTTGCCAGTGATGCTACTGTGGTCGATGGTGTGGCGCTTTTTGGTGTGCCTAATGTACTTACACCGACACTGGCTGCGGACATAGACGCGCCCAGGGCGAATGACGAAACGGCTGCAAACGGCAATGTTCCGGTTAAAGCCAGCGTAGGGTCGGGTTGTTGTGCGCCAGCATACGGAATGACAAACCTCGGTTGCACGTAGCTCAAACTCGTTGCCGCCCGCCCCGTTATGGTGTCAACAATGGCATTTTTGTATGCCGCACTCAGGTAGGTAGCCATGATCTACCTCTTAAACCTTGGATAACGTGATCTTCGGCGTGATAATGATCTGGTCGCCCGCGTACTGCACCACTTTGCCCGCGACAAAACGCTCCGCCCAAAGCAGCACGCCGGTTGTGGTATCTACGACAAAGTAACCGAACACTGTGACCGCCGTTCCTGCGCTGAATGTCCACGTCTGCGCCGCTTGTGAGGCTTCTGCCACACCGCCGTTTTGCGCGATTGTCCAACTCCCTTTAACCAGTGACTTCGCTGCGTAGCCGAGCGTTGCCATTTCGGTGTAAGTTGCCGCCACGTCTGTGTCAGCCGGGATAATGTCGTTAGTGAACAACTTGAGGATTTGATTGCCTGGCGTTGCAAAGCCCAGCATAAAGCCTAGGTTAGTGTTTTCTGATTCGGTTGGAACAATTAAAGCCATGATATTTCTCCTAAAAAATTAACCGCCTGCGATCAGGCCGGATACTTGTGTGTTATTTCCAACCACAACGAACTGCCTTGCGCCGTCCTTCTCTCGCACTATCGCAGCGACGTTATTCATTTCACCGGATGCGATACTTTTTTCTACCAGTAATTCGACAATTCCGCTATCTTTCCCTATGCATGGGCCACGAGAGGTCATCCAGATTGCATCTGTTGTATTCGGGATGGTGGTTGCCGAGTTAGCTTGCGCGCTGAATTCAAGGACAATGCGTTGCACTGCGTCTGGTTGTCCGGCCATTGGTAGAAAATAGGTATTGTCGGCACACACATAAATGCCATCAGTAACCGAAGCAATTACCGATACCGGCGCGAACTGATAGAAATTCTTACGCCGATCAACATGCTCATAATCTTGCGATTCGGTATACCATACAATATGCGTATCTGCTGCATCAATAATAAAAATCCAACCGTTGTAATGCGTCAAAGCACTACCGAATGGAGGGGGTGATAGGTGTAAGGTCCGCAATGCGTGACCGTTTACCGGTGTGTCTATGCTAGTGAATTGGTCGGTAGGATTGACTTCAGCAGCCAGATACAGCGTGTCGCCGTTATCGGCTGTGAGGTACAAACGTTTTTTAGTCACGTCCGCATTAACAGGATTCGGCATGGACAGTGTGGTGATACCGCCATTAACTAATAGGGTTATCGAGGTCAGCGTAGAATTACCAGATTCACGCCCGTCTGCCGCGACATAAGTGACGCACGCCTGATAAATACCAGCGGGGAGTACACCCGCTGAAGTTATTAACGTCGGTGCGGAAGTCGGATTATCAATTCCCCATGATTCCAGTACGCCATTATTGATCCTAGCGCGAGCCGTTGCACAGGTGAGATAGACTATGCTGTTGATTTTTTGGTAGCTGATACGGTTCGTATCGGCAGCAAATGCACCAAGAGCCACGCTTGCGTTACCCGGCACAAACCGATACAGCACGTTACTCAACACATAATAGGCTGTCACCCCGTCAGACCAAAGACTATGCGCTCCTGCCAGTGCTAGAGCCAGCGTTGAGCCTTTACGTCTGCGCAGTCGACCGGAGTCCAAAACATCGGCATTGACGATCCGGCGGGCTACATCATTCGATAATTCGGTATCAGCGTGGATATTATCCATCCCTTTGAAGCCGCTGAAATTAACGACGGTAGCCATTACCAGATCATCCGTGTGACTGGCAGGCGCTTATCACGGCGCTTGCGTTGCACGTTCGCGTCTGGCCGATAACCGAATGACTCAATGAATATCATTTCCTGCTCATCAGCTTTTGCCTTATCGAATCGGTCAGAGTCCTGTTTGAGTAGCGCGCAACGATATATCCACGGCATTAAGCGCAAGTGATAAAATGTTGGGATTTCAGGAGCAACCGTTGGCGCAGCAGTAGAAAGAGGCGTGAGTAGAGTTCTGTACACGGTCAGGTAAATTTTTGGCGTAATAAGAATTGTGGCTGCGGTCGGTATTGGCACAAGCCGTAGTGACTGCCCTGTAATAAAATAGCACTTCGGCACGCCGGTTTGTATTTCCCATTGCTGCCCTGGCAAATTACTGTAGCGGTTATCAATCTTGAAGGCAATCTCATTATCGAGCGATTCAACACTGGATTCTTCCAATTTGATACCAGCATAAGTGACGCGCTTCACCTTAATCACCGAGCCATTAAGTGCATAATCTGCCTGACCATTTACTAAGGTAATTTCACAACACACCGCCGTTGTACGATCCTCAATCAATAATGCACGTTCACATGCCTCATTCAAAGCAGAATTCAGGTATGATACAATTTCCGCATCTGTCCACGCATAGGGCGCGATCACGTCCTTGCGCTGCAATCTGAATTCAGCAATGAAGTCGGTGACGTTCATTTCGACATTTCATCCCAGATAGCGTCTGCTTCGCTACGAGATACGGTGAAACCAACACGTTCGCAGAGCTTGCCGATTGCCGGTTTACCTTGAGCGGTGAAATCTTCTTCATTGCTTCCTGACAGCATTGCATTCAACGCATCCACAATAACTTGTTTTCGATCAAAGGATGGCGTGTCGTCTTCTGGTGTGTCATTTACCCCTTCTGGCAAACAACCGTTTGCAATTGCTTCCTTATGAAAACGCTCATCCAGCACACAAGGCGCTACGGTAACAATGGCAGTTTGCCCGCTAGTCAGCGCGAGATACACATCTTCGTTAGAATTTGAACGGAATTTCATTTTTTAATCTCCTGAATAAAACCCCGGCGAACCGGGGTTGTGGTTAGGTTTAACCTTGGCTGAAAGAAGCACGGCCTTTGACGTAGTACTGCACGCTCAAAGTAGCTGCACCTGCGGTTGCTGCCGCGCCAACATAAGCGGGCGTTACATTCAGCACTTTTTCGGTATTGGTATGCACAAAGCCGGTCAGCGTCAGCGCGGTACGAGCTGCGATCTTGAGATCAACCGCAGTCGCATAACGAGTTCCTAGCGTGACATCACCCACGTTTAATGTGGCTGTTGTAGCAGTATTGAATGCAGTTGTGACGGTCAATGCGCCGCCAATAATAACTGCATTCTGCGGAATATCCATCGCGGCATAGGCCGTGGCGGTAGTTGGAATGTCGGCAAAGGTGAAGTCAACACTTGCTTGAATCACTTCTTGTCGGCCTGAGTTCTTGGTAATAGGCATGATGTTTCCTTTCGTTTAATTTAGATAGCGCAAGGCCGAAGCCTTGCGTAATTAGTTAGGCGATGTACGTGTCACAGGTGACAATACCGAAGTCTTGCACCGAGCCGTTGTAGATACTATAAAACTTAGGCTTGAGCAGACCGAGCATCTTGTCGATATTGATACCTTGCTGACTTCCGTACTGGAACTCTTTTTCATTCCATTCTGGCGATCCAATATCGGCCATACCAAGTGCTTGCGCACCACATAACAGCGACCTTGTGCCATTGACCGCACCACCTGCGCCCCACTTAGAGCCACTAATTGCGCCTTTAGTGGTGTAAACCAAGCGGTGTTCGTGGATCACAGCGCCGTCGATGGTGACTGTACCGCCTGTAAACCAAGGTGAATCCGTACCTTGCTTGGTTGCTACACCGACCACTGCGCGTTGGTAATCTGCATCTTTTTTCAAAGCTGCTAACGTGCCAGGCGCTACGAACAGCACGTAGTACTCCTTTCCGCCAGACATCAGCGGTTTGACGTAGTTTTCCTTGGCGTAGGCAATCAAATCAACGATCATCCGATAGCTTGGCAGGTACGTGCTGGCAATCGCGCCGGTTGACGACACCTGTAGGCTAGTGCCGTCATACATCAGCGAACGCTTTGACGATGGCGCAGACACATCAGCGGCAAAGGCCAGGTTAGGGAAAGGTGAGGCGGTGCGAGGCGCGCCGTTATTCATGAAAGCGTAGCTGATACCTGACATTGTGAGGAGTGCCAGTTGGTCAACACGGTTAGCCAGCCAGTAGGCCAGACGATCCTTACCCATTTCACGGAAGTTGATAACAGATTTCTGATCTGACAACTTACCTTTGTTGCGTACCGAGTGAGTTATCAGGTCAATGTTAAGCGCAATACTGTACGACTGCATTGCCTCTTCGTTGCCTTCTCGTTCGTTATCACCGATCACACCATCATCAACCAGATCAGCGACCAACTGCATCAGCACCTGCTCGCCTTTTTCGGTCTTGGTAAGTTCAGTGACGCGCTGAATGACGGCATTGTCGCCGCTACCCATGAATCGTTTAATAAACATCTGATCGCGCGCGGTTTGCCATACGTCGCGTGACCAGACAATTTTTTGTTGCGGGGTCAACCCCGAAAAATTAGTTAATCCACCAGCCATGATATTCTCCTTAAATTGATTGCGTAGTTACAGAACTGCTGTAGGCATACGCTGCCAATGCGAGAATTCATGATATTGTCAGCTATCAAGAGGCCGGACGTTTAACGCCTGTCTTTGGCGAAATCACCAGTTTAGGTGTGGGGTGAATCATTTTGGCTTATGCATCGCCGCGTAATTGTTTCTTTTCTGCTAAAGAGAGGTTTTCAAACTGATCATCTGACATTCCTGCCACGTTTACGCGCCCTGCTGTCGCCCTGTTTCCTGTGCCGACTTGTACCGACGGCGGCTGCAACATTGAATCTGCCGCACCCCGCGCCGTTGCCGCCGCACTTCTACTATCTGTTTTTCTACTTGAAATCTCACCAGATTGCAATACTTTTCCATTGCCCTCGGGTGAAAATAATGGCGCGATCTTCGCCACCGCTTCACGCAACGCCACATCCATAGCTACGCCTTTTGCAATCTTGCTGTCACGCAGCGCGATAATCAACTCCGTGGCTTCCGCCCCCTCTTCGGTATTCAGGTATGGGTAGGCTTCAAATGAGCGATCCGCTTCCGCCTGTAATGCAGACTCAGCCTGTTGCTGTAGGCTAAACTCTTGTCGTTGTGCGTTGCGGCTTTCAACTTCAGCTAACATCTGTTCACGCTGGTGAGCGTTAATTTCCCGGCGGATTACTTTCGCCGCTTCTACATCGCCTTCCATAAACGCATCAATATAGGCCTGTTCTTTGGCATCTTCGTCAAAGTTTGGCTCAACCTTCGTATCAACCTTTGGCGCACGCAATGATTCAATCACGCGGTTGGCTTCAGCAAGCGCTTCCTGAAGTTCATTTTTTTTGTGATTAACCTCGTCAAAGCGCGCTTTTGGAATATGGCTAGGCATAGGTTTAGCATCACTTTCATCCGCAACAACTGCTGGTGCTATCTCTTCCTTTGCCAACTCCTTGGAATTTTCAACAGCGAGTTCTGGATCAATCTTATCACCACGATCTTCAGGCTCTTTAGGCTCTGGATTGGCTTCACCTTCAGCGGCGATCACATCACCCTCTAAATCATCTTTAATATATTGCGACATCTTTAGTTCCTTTCAGTTTAGTTACACACGATCAAAAAATATGACATTACACGACACGGCGCGTCAATCAATAATTCCTTAAATCAGTTCATACTCTTACCCCGTCAGGTCGTTGTGTTTCAATTCCAGCCATTTCACCTATGCCAGGTGTTGCTGGCATAACAGGGGCTGGCGGCATTACCGGGTCGGTGTTAGTGGGTTGATTGACTTGTGGCACGGCCATACCTTGCGGTTGCGGATAGTTTGGATCGATACCGGCAGGATTTGGAGCCTGGTAGCCAGCCGATTGCATAATTGCATCAGCTATTGGCGCAACCTGCGGTATTTGTGCCACAACTTGACCGGCTTGCATTGAGGCGTAGGCCGATTCCACGCCAATCTTGACTTTGTTGGCAATCGAGGTATCAGCATCAGCATCCGTCTTGCGCGCTTGGGCTTTGAGCAATTCCGCTTTCGCTTCAAGTGTTGGATCGGCAGGTGCTGGCTGTATATTTGCCAGAATTTCATGTTTATCTTTATTAGTCAGATTACTGTAACGAATTACAGTCGCGTCTGGGATTGCTACACCCTCCTTACGCATTTCAAGCGCCTGCTGGAACTGACTATTTGCGAATGTGACATGCATCGGCTGCTCGGAAATCACCACGTCATACGTGCCGATTGTCAGGTCATTAAAATAACTGCCTGTTTCAGGCACAAACTTATTGATTTCCAACAAGGTTTCGATTTCCTTGCCGGTTATTGGGTCGGTATCAGTGATTTTGAACACACGGTAGCTGTCGTAATAACGCTGCACTAGCTTAATAATGCGCTTAGCCAACAGTAAACGGGTATAGGCTAAGTTGTCCTGCGGGATCGCCAGTTGCTGTTGGCTGGCGAATTGATCGGCCTGTTTCGCTACACCAGAAACCGAACTTCCCTGCAATCCTCGCATCGAGTCCGGTACTGTTACATCTTTAAGCGCCTGAGTAGCACGATCAATCAACCTATCAACCCCTGTCGGCACTTGATTTGGCTGTATTTTTGTAGGCTGGTTTGAGCCTTTTTTATGTTCCAGCACCAGCCCGGTCATCGCTCCGATTTCGGTTAGCTCGTCAGTGTCCATGTTGGTTAAACTATTTTCCTCAACTACCCACCCTGAATTTGCTGAGCTGTTGATAATATGAACAAACTGCGATACCGCTTTATTTAGCGCCTCTTGTGGGCCGATTGCGTTGTCCACCATTCCGCGTGTCTTGCCGCGACGGAAATAGCTGAAATAAGGAATAATGGTAAAATGTTCGTATGGACTGTACTCATCAAACAATGTTGCGCAGTACGTGGATACTGTCCATCTGATTCTTTTGCGCATCCGACTGGCTTTGACTGCACCTCTAGCTTGAGCATCGGCCAGTTGTGCTGTGGTCATATCTGCAATAATCTTAATATCGCCCGATTCAGGATAGACCATGCACGGGGTTTGTTCATAAACGAATTTCTGACGATCAACAATGCGATACCTTTTGATGTTATCGGTGTCGTTGCTATTGGTGTAGGCATCGTATAATCCGTAACGCCCTTGCACTAAATTACCGAACTTATTGCGGTCTGGCTCTGCGTCTAGCGTGCCGAAGTCGGCAGACGAATCATAGGTTTGTTCCGCTTTATCTCTAGCCTTTGCCCCGTACCGTTGCTCAATCTGTCCTAAACTCAGCCAGCGTGTGATAATCACATCCGCCCACTTATCAGGATCGTAGTTTTTTGCATCTGGGTCAGGGATAACATCCATGGGATCGAGCGTTTCAACCTCAATTTCTCCCTTGATATTCTTGTCGAAGTTAACTCTTATATCATAATAGCCGCGCTGCTCAATCAATCCATCTGAATACAGTTGGGTTTCGTGCCAATGTAAAGCTATTTGGTCACACACCTGTTTCACGACTTTGCTTAGTATCGTGGCCTTATCCATATCCGACTCTCCACCACGCGGCCTGAATGCGATGTCCATGCGATTTTGAATCTGGTAGCCTACCGCTGAATTTATTGACGGCATTATCTCGTTGAACTCGTAGAACGGACGTTTTTGCCTGGACAGTACCGTTTTATCGGCTTCCGCCCACTGCTCACCACCGCCTAGGTACATGCCTTCACATTTACGCGCCTGCTCCATATATTGCAGGTGACCTCGATCTTTACCATACAGATACCTGTGCCAGTTCTCGCGGGCTGCGTCATCGAATCCGGAAACAGTTTGTTTAGTCATGGCAATTCCTGCAATGCGTGTGATGTTGATTATTTTTTTCTACGCTAATTATGTTTTTATTTCAAGCGATTATGCAGATTGCGCCGTGCCTGAATTGCTTGTTATATTTTTAAGCCGGTCTCGCCAGTTCTTTTCTGGCTTGGCTTGTGCTTTTGGTTCTTCGTGCGCTACGCACATTAAGCCAAAAGCGTCTGCACCATGACTCGCCCAATCATGCTCAGGTCCAAGGCCGATATTGCGCGTCTCGTCCTTTTTTTCGTGATACCAGCCCAGTGCATCCAACCCTGGCGCGCACTTCTCTTCGTCAAACCACATCGCACCGAATAAGCGACGACCTTCCTCGATCCTCGCCTTGGCTGCACCTTTACCCTGATTTGGAATTACCGTCACCGTATAACCGACAGCTTCAAGCGAGCTTTCGTATGACACGTCATTTACGCGATCCTGCGTCTTTCCATCGTGAGGCAACCAGATTTGCGCCTTGTCAGGTGTATATCCCTGTTCACGCAGCCAAATAACATGCGCCGACAGGGGTTGTCCGACCACCTCATAGTAATTCAGTACCCTGATTTCCTTGCCGATAAACTGCGCAGCCCACATCGCGAAAGCGTCTGAACGCGCTCCAGTGCCGCCGATGTCGCAGAACAGTCGTATTGTCATCAGCGGGTCAGCAGGCACACGACCTATACGCCGTTGCAGTTTGGCAGCGGTGATTCCTGCGGCGTAATACGCTCCGGTTAGAACAGTGATGTAGCCGCCTTCCCAGATGTAATTGTAGGTGTCAGGACGCTCTGCTAAATCTTTAAGGCGTAACCGCTCCAGAATGGCAGGAAACCACGGATTATCACGCCAGTTCATTTCCTCCACTTTAACGCTAGTGTCTTTACTATTCCTAAAACGCAGATCAGTCGCGCTACCCTTGCGCTTAGGGTTCCATGTTACCCATAGCTCAGAATCTTCTTCGCGTAGTGTCGGAATCAGCACCTGCCATGCCTCTTCCGTGACCGGCTCTGCCTCATCCACCCAGCACAACAATATGCGCGACTTGGATCTGACTGATTCGATATTCAGGTCAAGCCCGGCAAACTTGTATTCCACACGTCCGCATTTGGTTCTGATGTACTTCTCGCCTATGTCGTAAAACTTAGCAAGCCACGGCTCAGACTTGATCGCAGCCTTGATTTCTTCCATTGAGCTATCATCGAGCGAGTTCATAAACTGCCTGCCGCACAGGATAATTCCTTCGCGTCCAGCCTTAGCCCATATATAACCGCGCACCGCCGTCATCTTGGCAAACGTGCGCGTTTTCGCAGAGCCGCGTCCGCCATGCGCGCCGCGAATGGTTGCCTTACCATCAAAAATAGGGATTAGTTTCGGTGGGATTTCAAGCCGACGAGTGGTCATTTCAACACACTTTCCATGATCGGCACCAGGTTGATCTCGTAGATGGCAGCATATTACTATAATTTTTTTCCATGCGATTAGTTATCACTTCATGATATGCCTAGTTATACCAGGTGCTGGGTAACTAACCCCGGCTGGCAATGGAATTTTTTTTTCGACTGCCGGATTTTCTGTAATTTTTTCCGTCATGAATCCTGTGCCTTTATTTTTACCGCCACTTGCGCGGATAAAATCAACCTCAACTTTTGCGCTGTTGATGATGGTCTGGGCTAATTCCGACTTGGCTTTCGCCAGCGCTATATCTTCTGCGCTTGCTCCAACTTTAAGCGCGAGCAGCGATTCAAACAAGATGTTGCGCAGGGTGGCGATGTTGTTAGTTTTTTGTGGCATGATTTTTTTCCTTTTTATTGATTTGACGGTTAAGCGCGCCGCGCAGTTGTATAAGCGTGACAATCTCTTTTGGGTAATTATGATAACTATTTCTTTTCATGTTTTCTGCACGGCTGATACAGGCAAGGTTTTCGATAACGATATTTGATTTATTCCCATCCTTGAAAATAATGCAATGGTTTTTTGGGATTGCTCCGTTGTGCGACATCCATAACAAAACATGGACATAGACATAATCGCGTTGCGTGCATCCGGTGGAGGTAATTTTTCTGCGCAGATACCCATCGGCAGATATTGATTCATAGCCTATTGGATGTGCGTTGTGAGGTGGGTGGCCTTTTTTGAAACAGGTTTCTTTTGATCTTCCACCAGCGAAAAAATGCCTCCCTTTATTCCATGCCTCCTGCCCTTTAACAAAACGCGTCCTCTTTCCTTGTTCGCAAGACAGTCTACCGGAATCTGGTGATTTTAGAAATTCAGCAGATTTTGCCAGTTTTAGCTCACTGGCTTTTGAATAAATCGAGCGGCGTGCTCGGCCAATTATATCAACCAGGCGACATGCGCGCGTGTCAGGATAATACTTTCGCAACAACTCAATCTGTTCGGGCGACCAAAATTGCCGTGGTGGCCTGATATTGCGAGATTTAGTCATGTCTTATCCCCTATATATTTCAGATTCGCGGTTCATTTTCAGCTCTTTCAAAGTATTGGTTTAATGCCTGAAGCGATGGTTCAATCATTTCCAACATAATGTGAATGGCTTGCGCCATTTCAGCCACCACTTCGGTTTTGGTCAGATCGTGTTTTTTCTGCACGTTCGCCATAGCCTGCATAATTTCTTCGTGTATATAGAGGTTATGCGCCACTGGCGTTTTGTTGGTTTTCATGCTGCCTCCATGTCTTTTTTGGCGGCTTCGACCTTTTTTATATGCATCTCCGATAAAGGGAGAATAAACCCCTTCCACTCACTCCACCACGTCAATGCGTCCTTATGCATGGATGATATTTCTTCATCTGTAAAATTGCGCCATTCTTCATGCGTGTGGTTTTCACAGCCAATTTTCATCTTATCGTCAGTGATGGTTATTATCCAAGTTTGACCAGAAATTGACAGTGTACTGATAGTCGCAATACTGTCGTACATAAAACTATTATCAACGCGGATGTCATTCAAGATACGGCTGTTGCTAACGACGCTGTTGTTGCTAACGACGCTGTTATCAACGCTGCTGCTATTCAAGATATGGCTATTTTCAACGCGGCTGCCTTTCAAGATACAATTATCTTTAATGAGGCTGTTATCAACGTAGCTGCTATTCAAGATACGACTATTTTCAACGCGGCTGCCTTTCAAGATGCAATTATCTTCAACGACGCTATTATCAACGTGGCTGTTTCTCACGATACTAGCACTAACGCGACTATTGTCGCACACGCGACTGTCGTTACTCACGCGACTGTTTTTACCAACACGACTATTATCATAAATCCATGATGTATCATGTGGGTCTGTTGATAAGCATGATTCGCTATCTACAAACCCGCCGAGGTCTCCTTTTTTTACATCTCCAAAATTGCAAAGAGCGCAAATCCTGAATTCGCCGTACTCGTTCGTTTTTTTCGTTAATTTAAATTTAGTGTTTTTCATTTTTCATTTCTCCAGTAAGGTTTTCTGCACAGGTGATAATCCATTCACACGCGGATTCTTTTGAGCAATTTAATCCGCTCATTACCACTTCAATGATTTTCCCGTCTGATGGCTTTTGCTGTATTAAAGTTTTCCTTTGGCTTGCAACCGATTCTGCAATCTGCGCGGCCTTGCGTTGCTCTTCGATCACATTGGCTTTGGCAGCACGTTCAACTTCCATCATCGCGGCTTCAGCCTTTGCCATGCGGTCTGCCGCTTCCCGCATAACAGCGCGCTCTGCCTCCAGTTTAGCGGCCTCGACCTTTGCCTTACGGTCTACATCCTCTTGCATAACAGCGCGCTCTGCCGCGATGATTGCATCCGCTTCGGCCTTCGCCTTGCGGTCTGCCGCTTCCTGTATGGCGGCGCGCTCTGCCTCCAACTTGGCGGCTTCTGCCGC
>Ga0210016_1000312_pt1 | contig 42282 bp, 48 predicted proteins | sample CryGeyCG2014_300_FD_185454 | JGI IMG/M metagenome (GOLD analysis project Ga0210016, IMG submission 185454) | Groundwater microbial communities from aquifer - Crystal Geyser CG02_land_8/20/14_3.00 (SPAdes) (version 2) | ecosystem: Environmental > Aquatic > Deep subsurface > Groundwater | place...
TAAAGTGTTTTTACAAAATCTTCATACTGCGTCCTGAAATAGGCAAGGCAGAAGTCCTGGGTCTGCTGCAGCACAGGGCTCTGGCTCAGCATGACATTTATCTGCTCTGCACCAAATGTCTTGTTCAGCAGAATTATTGCCTTGAACCTGTCAATGCTGGTCAGGTCATCAAGGGTCAGGGCAGTGTTGTCTGCCTTTGTCTTGTATGCCCTCTCATTCCACATTTCATCCATCTGCTGCTTTGCTATATTGCCCTGGTCATCAAGTTCCTCAACAGTTATCTTGAAAATATTCTCGTTAGTTTCCGAAGCAGTCAGCTTCAGGGCTTTTCCAAGCTTTGGCCCGTAGTTTTCAGTTATTAAATTAACCGCTTTTACGATATTGTCTTTATTGTCAGCAAGATTCTTTGTTTTTGCATAGTTTATTGCCTGCTCGTCATTCAATACGCTGTCCATATTGAAGGGATTTCTCGGGTCAAGGTTGAGCATTGCCTTGTCTGGAAGCGTGAGCCCTGTCTTGCTGTCAGGGTATTTTGCGAATATGTTCAGCCCAGGATACTGTGTGAGCAGTTCAGAAAGCTTTTTGTCATCCAATGAATTATAAACAGTGTTCTTGTTGTTGGGATTTGTGCCTGTTGCTTTTTCCTTTGAGAATGAAAGTCCGTCCTTGTCGGCGTCAGAATTAAGATTTATGCTTTGGCTTATTTTTTCCTTGTATATGCTCACTTCCTTTATTGTGCCATCCCATCCGACTTGTGAGCCGAAGTTTTCTGCTATGAACCTTATCGGCACAAAGGTTCTTGAGTTTTTGATTTCAGGGGCAGCATCTAAGGTGTATTGGGAGCCGTCCACTTTAGCATTTGTCTTTCCAATCCAGAGCTCTATTGTTTTTCCCTCATAATTTATCATAACTTTCTTTTCTGTTCCTTCCCATCCAACACTTGCACCCAGCCCTTCTGTTATGAATCTCACAGGCACCATTGTCCTTGAGTTTTTTATGTAAGGGGCTGCATCTAAAGTGTAATTTTCAGAGTTTATTGTGGCCAGGGTTTTTCCGATGTCCAGGCGTATGTCTGTCTTCTGAATGTCTTTTATTATGGCTTCAAGGGGCTGATTCTGCAACAAATACCATGAAGGGCTTGACGCTTCCACTTTTGGAAGCTCATCGCCGAGGGCAAGCGCCTTTGAGGGCTTGTATGTCATGACTCCCGCGAGAATTCCGAGTGTCGCGGCTGCAGTCATCACCCCTGCCTTAACCCTCTGCCCTATGTTATGCCTTCTCCTGAGATTTTCTTCCTCTTCCCTCGTAAGCATGACTTCAAGGCTCATTTTGCACCGCCTGAGCATTTTCATATTTAATCTCAACTTTAATCTCAACTTTGTTGCTTTTATGCATTATGAACCCTTTTAGTATTGATCCTTTCAGTATTGATGCGACTTCATACGTGCTGACCTGGTGCGAGAATAGCCAGTTATCTTTTCCAAGGTATGAATATTTTTTGATGAATTCTTTCTCCCTTTCAATCTTAAAATCGCCGAATGCATATTCTGCAAGTTTATTTTTTAATATTAACCTGAATTCAAGGTTTTTTAATTTTTTATAATCATATTCGCTTTTTAATGCATTAAGGTTATCAAGGTAGCTTAAATCATGGCTGTTGAATCTCTGTTCGATTCCGTCCTTTGTTGCCCAGAATTGAATGTCTTCAGGGTTATCTGCAATACAACTTAAGATAAGAAACTTACTAACATCATCTGTTGCACTAAAGTCATCTATTTTTTCGAGCATTTCAACATTCCACTTTTTATTTTTATAGGAAAAATTTACCTCATGATACTCTTCTGGATTGCCAGGATATACTCCAGAAATTTTTATCACTGCCTTTTTATCTGAAGGGCATCTCTTTTCAAAATCAGCAAGTGCATTATCAATATTTTTTTCTGCATTGTCAATAGTCAAGTAACTTTTTATGATTTTCTCAAGCTTCATTTTTTTTACATCTCCATGTATTCCTGATTTATTTGAACATCAGTTTTGTCTTTATGCAGCGCTTTTAGTAACACAAATGCTTCCAGAGTGGGCGCGAATGTGTCTATGCTTGTTTGGCTCTGCTTCATCCAGGTATCGCCATTAAAGTGCAGATAATTTATTTCAATTTTCTCGCAGTTTTTTGGATTGATAAATTTCAAGTGTATGTCGGCTTTCGGATATTTTTCTGCCGATGCATCAGCAACATATTTTAACATTTCATCATGCTCTACTATTTTTGCAGAGGAGGTTCTCAATTTAAGCCCATACGCCTTTTCAAGCATCTTGCGGACAGCGTCTGAAGTAACAGGTATTTCAGAAAGCCATTTGCAGCCATTGTAGCTGAATTTCACATTAATGGAGTGCTGCCCGGGAAAAATTTCATCCTGCGAGCTTACAAAAATGCTGATTATGCCTGCATATCCTGAAGGGCAGCAGGCTTCAAATTCCTTAAGGTTTTTCCTCAGTTCTGCATCTGCATCTTTTAGTTCATCATGCTGCTTTATTAGGTCTTCAATGCTTTTCATGTTACATCTTGGAAAAAAATGATTTTCTAGTATATAAATCTTTCGTTGTGTAATCACTATTTAGTGATTAATTATCTATTCAATGGTTTCCTTCTTTGCACTGAATTAAATGTTCGATTGTTGGTATATACTGTTCGCCCCAATCATAATCAGAAAGCAAAGTTTTAGTGACTTTAAGATCTCTAAGCGTTAGCACTTTGTAGTCCTTCCCATGATAGCCCTCTTTCGGCCCGTAATAGGCATAATTCAAATCTCCCTGAAGCATCCAATCCTTTTCCCCTGATTTGATTCCCTTCAATATTTTTTGTGCTAATGATATTCCAGAGGAATCCCCTAATCTGAGAAGAAAGTTAATCTCTGCCAGATTGTGATTAAGCGAAGCATGAGTTATGACTGAAGGTTTTCCACTCCATGAGTAGTCAGCAACAAGAATGCCGTCACCGACTATCCATCTATATTTATTCGCATGGGTTAAAAGGTAGTCCTGATATTTTCGTGCAGCCCACAAATCTGCAGGTTCATTAACTGACTGCCCAATGCTGACCAAGAAATTACCCAAGTCAGTGTTGAAGCGCGTGTCATAGAATTTTTCGCCAAAATTGTATAATTTTTTCAGATAAGAGCTGGCAGGTTGAGTATACATTACTTTATTGGTAGGAATGAGTTGGACATATACAAGCGATACCAGCTGAGGATAATAATAAAATGCCCAGCCAAGGTCTTTTCTTAACCAAACATTCTTGCCGCCATAATCCCCGTTTAAGACAGAAAAGTCCCAGTATGGAGAGGGAGTTAAAAACCAGCCTGTCGTATTGTATCCTGATATTGGAGTTGAGTAGATGCCTTCTGGAGTAAGGGCCCTGTTTTTGAATAGAGATGCCCAATTAAACATATATTTTGGGTCTACTGCTGTTCCTTTGCCTTCAAGCCACCAATAGAAACCAGTTTCTCCGTTGTTTATTTTGATGTTAAGAGCTTTGTCAGATATATCTGTCTGTTTTGATACTTCAAATCCGTTTTTAACGTATTTTCCAACGACTGCTTTCCCAACCCTTTGCATCTCTTTGTTTGCTTGAGGTATGGCAATGGATTTATTTGATATTTTTGCTAACCTTGCAGTCACTCCGTCTTTAAACTTGTATTCAAGAACATATCCATTGCTGAACCAGGTTTTATTAAGCACAGCAGTTTTGTAATTAAAATTGTAGGAATTGATTTTTGCAACGTCAATTATTTGAGTCAAGGCAGAATTCTGCTGGTTTTCAATAAGACACGAAGAAAGGTTTGTTGAATTTGCTTTTGCAAAATTGCGTTCTTCAGTTTTTATGCTTTTCGGAGTTGAAAATGTGAGGGAGCCAAGAATTCCAAGTTCTGCAAGGAAAACTCCTGCATTCTTCAGTAAATTTCTTCTTTTCCTTGAAGTTTTTCCATCTGCATAAGAAATATCATTCTCTGACTTTTCAACTATATCATCAAGCTTATTCACAAAAGTTAATATATTGTTCTGATATTTAAACTTTCCAGTAGAAACAATTATGCTGAAAAACGGCGCTAAAATTTAATGCTTTCATTCAAAGATACAGCGCCGTTTTTGGCATCCTAAAAATCCGCTCTCAGCGGATTTTTATAACATCATTGATGCTGCCTTTGCCAGCGCATCTGCCATGAAGTTTTCCTCCCTTCCAACCCACCTGAATTTCACTTCCCTGAACTTTTTCGCAAGGGAGTCTGCCTCTTCCTTGAGTTTCCTCAGCTCATCTGACTTTATCCTGTATTTTCCAGTTATCTGCATTATAACAAGCTGGCTGTCCGATGTTATTTTAACAGAGTCGGCGCCCAGCTTCAGCGCCTCTTTCAATGCGAGGATTATTGCGAGGTATTCTGCCCTGTTGTTGGTTCCAAATCCAGCTGGCTTTGAAATTCTCCTAACAACCCTGCCATTTTCAGAGATTACAACTCCGAGCCCCATCTGCCCCGGATTTCCCGAGCAGGCGCCGTCAGTGGCTATTTCCAAAACATTCTTTTTCATCATTTTTTCATGCTTGCATAAACTGCAAAGTTGCCTTTCTCAGCAATCTTTTCACAGTTGCCAAAAACCCCTTGCATCTCTGCTGCCAGCGAATTTCCGCCATGCCTGGGCCTTGCAACAACCTGCAGAAACCCTCTTTTTTTCAGGAATAACGGCGCATCGTCTATCATCCTAAAGCACACTTTCTTTCCCGCTTTCTGCGGAGGGTTTACAAGTATTGAGTCAAACATTCCTTTAAAATCTGAAAGTGAGTCGTAGCCAGAGCTCTTTATCGCCTTTGCAGTGCAGCCATTCCTCTCAAGGTTTTTCCCTGTAAGAAGAAGAGCCCTCTCGTTCACATCGCTCATCACAACTTCAACATTAAACGCCTTTGCAATTGAAACCCCCACTACCCCGTAGCCGCAGCCAAGGTCAAGCACGCGCCAGCCATCCTGCATTATGCACTTTTCTATCAGGAGTTCTGTCCCTTTGTCAATCCCTGACTTTGAAAACACACCTCCTGATGAAACAAAAGAAAGCCGGTTGCCCCTTAGCAGGGCAGAGAATGTCCTTTCAGATGCAGCTGCCTTGGGATTTTCAGAAAAGTAATGTTCCATAAAGAATCAATATGCCCGGCGTTTTAAAAATTTTTGCAGGAAATCATACAAACATTGCCACAATTGCGCCTACAATGCAGCCGATTGTCAGGAATGGCATTGCAGGGTAGAACTTTCCCTTCTCGCTTTTGAAGAGAAGAACAGCCAGCGCAGCAGTTGCAAAAAGCGAGATTATTGAAGCCCTGAAAAATGCGGCGCTTTTTGTCAGCGCCTGAACCCTCACAAGCTGCTCCATGAAAGCTCCTGAGAATATCATTGGGAGCGCTATGTCTCCGCCGCCCAATATGGCGCTCTGCGGCTGGGCTTCAGCTGCAAGTGTTTTCTTTGGCCTGCCTGCTTTTTTTGGGGCAGAGGCAACTTGTCTTGCGCTGCTCTGCAAAGGCGCTGCCTTCATCTTATAAGGTATGAAGAATCCTGCAAATACCCTGCTTTGCATCTGGAACTCTGCAAGGCTGACCATGTGCTTGCTCTTCCAGACAGCAATCATGTCATACACTGAAAATGCGATGAGGAGGATGAATGCCCAGAGCGCATTAAGGAGAGGAACTATCATCAGGGCGATTCCCGCATATATCAGCAGCTCTGTCATATTGTGGGAAATCGGGTTTGGCTTGAGTATCTTCAGGAGTGCAAGGGCAAACGCAACCATTATTGCAAGCCACGGCCTCATGAACACGCCGAGGCAGATTGCCATTGCCATCCAGACAGCGAGAAAGAACCAGAACTTCCAGATTCTCGGCTGCCTGAATCTTGCAAGCAGAAGTATTAGCACTGTGCCAATCAGCACAGAGACAAATATGTATATCAGCGTCTGAGAATTTTTTATCTCAGGCCTCGCCCCTACTGCTGTTACAGGGTGGCTTGTTATTATCTGCCCAGCTGATGATTTTGAAATCTTGAGGTCCCTGCCTATGGCATAGAGCCCGAAAAGCTCTGCAACGAAGAAAAATATTATCAGTGTCAGCGTTACTGCCAGGTTGTGCTTCATGCTTTTCTCTAAACGCAAACCTTATATAAATTTACTGATTTTTGCCTGCCTATGAAAATTGCGCATTCGGCAGAGGTCTCTGTTTTCTGCAAGGATTATGAGGACTATGCCCTGGTTAAGAATGGGCTTCTCCAATTTTTCCCATTCAATATTGAAGAGGAAAAAGTTCAGGTGAGGGAGAGCACTGCAGAAGGGCTTTCTGGAAATATAATAAAAGTTGCTGAGGTCCGCATTGATAAAGAGAGGGATATCAGAGCTTTCATGGAAAACCTCCTTTCAGCGCTTGGCAAGGAAGGGACAGCAACTCTTCTCTCCCAGATTGAGAGCCGTCTTGACGACGAGCTTTTCTTCTACATCAGGATTGACAAGAAGCAATGGAGCAAAGATGGCAGAGCTGTATTAACAGACAGCGGCAACTGCTATCATGTAAAACTGGCAGTTGCTGCATTTCCAAAGAAGAGGGAGGCGGCAGCAGCGCTTCTCAGAAAATTCCTTTCTGACTTTGCATGAAAAACTATTTAAGACAGGCAGCGTTTATTTAGGCAAAGAGGTGGTTTTTCAATGGAGGATAATAAATTTTCAATAGCGCCCCTTCCTGCGGGATTCCTGCTGACGGCATTAGTTGGGCTGATGCTTTCTGTAATCTGGATTTATCCCCAGAGCCAGAGCTGGGGCTTAGGCATAGGGATAATATTTGCGATAATGCTGGTTTCTTCGCTGATTTCAATGACTTATGGCCCGACAGATGTTGAGTTTGAGTACTACAGGAGGGTTGTGGAGAGGGCTGAGAAGAAGAGGGATATTGCGAAGAAAAAGTAATTTTTTATTCTATTTTTATTATCCTTATTTTCCTTGCAATTTCATTTATGAAATAGGGAGCTATGAAGAAAAAGGCGTATATGCCTGACATTATTATCGGGTTGTGCGGGTTCTTTATGTTCATGGCTGTCGCGAATATGTTTGTGACCCTTGTTATGTAATACATGTTCACCAGGGCGAGCGCGGGTATGAAGAGCTGGGCTATTATCCTCCTGCCCTGCATTGTCTCAATCTCGCTTATCAGTATGCTGAACATCGTGCCGAAGGCATAAGCAACGATAATTATTATAAAGTAGAGGGCAAATGCATTGAGGGCCAGCAGGGAGGGAATCATTATTATGGAAAGCACGATGCTCCCAATTATCATCAGGATGAGGGCGAACCAGTAAACAGTGCTGTCAAGGCTGACTATTGACTGCTTTTTATTCTCTGGCGGCGCATTAAGGATTCTTATGGTCTCCACTATGTCCTTGTTGCTCCATCCCTTTGCCTTCAGCTTCTCTATCAACTTCTCATAGACCATGATGAAATAAATTGGAATTTGCTATTTAAATATTATGGCATTGGGAAGGTTTTTATAATAGAAATGCTGACTTTTTCACATGGGCGTCCAGATAACAGAGCTTCTTCCCAGAAAGCAGATTGACTACAAGGAGCTCAGCGGAAAGGCAATAGCAGTGGACGCTCACCTTGCGCTCTACCAGTTCATAACCACAATAAGGCAGCCAGACGGCACCCCATTGACAGATTCTTCAGGAAATGTGACAAGCCACCTAATGGGGCTTTTCTCAAGGAATGCAAACCTCATGCAGAAAGGAATATCCCTCATTTATGTCTTTGACGGCAAGCCGCCTGAGCTGAAGCAGAAGACAATTGAGGAGAGAAGGCAGGGGAAAATTGAGGCCCAGAAGAAGTATGAGGCGGCGTTTGAGCTGGGAGACACTGCGGCAATGCACAAGTATGCCGGAAGAACATCTCGGCTGACAAAGGAGATAATTGCAGAGTCAAAGGAGCTGCTCTCTGCATTTGGAATACCTGTTGTGCAGGCGCCCTCAGAAGGCGAGGCGCAGGCATCCCATATTGTCAGGAAAGGCGATGCATTTGCAGTGGGTTCCCAGGATGCTGACTGCCTGCTTTTCGGCTCCCCCCGGCTGGTGAGGAACCTCAGCATAAGCGCAAGGAAGAAAATTCCTGGCACGCTTGCATACCAGCAGGTATTTCCAGAACTTATAGAGCTCCCAAGCGTTTTTTCTGCTCTGGGAATAAGCCAGAAGCAGCTCATAGCCCTCTCAATGCTTGTGGGAACTGACTTCAATTCAAAAGGCATAAGGGGCATAGGGCCGAAGAATGCGCTGAAGCTTGTGAAAAAGCATGGGGAAAATCTGAATTTGTTGTTCTCTGAAGCAAAGTGGGAAGAGAGCTTTGAGATGCCCTGGCAGGAGGTTTTTGATGTCATTGCAAAGATGCCTGTCTCTGACGATTACTCAAAAAATCAGGGCAGCATAAATGCAGACAAAATCAGGGAGATACTCTGCGAGAGGCACCAGTTTTCTGTAGAGCGGGTCGAAAAAACCATTTCTGATATGGAAAAGGAATGCGAGAAAAAGGTTCAGAAGGGGCTGTCTGAATTTTTCTGAAGAGAAAAAATGAAACTGAAAGAGATGCTTGCAGGAAAACTTACAAAAAAGGAGCTGTCAGTTCTTCCTGCATCATTTGATGTTGTAGGCGACATAGCAGTGTTCTCAGGCATGCCGCCTGAACTAAAAAAGAGAGAGAAACTCATCGGCGAGGCAATGCTTTCCCATTTCAAAAACATAAAGGTGGTTGCAAAAAAAGTAAAGCAGTACTCCGGCATTTACAGGACCCCTAAGCTGCAAGTAATCGCAGGGCAGAGAAGGAAAGAGACGATTTGCAGGGAAAACAATTCGGTGCTGAAGCTGGACATTGAAAAGGTGTATTTCTCGCCCCGGCTTTCAGAGGAAAGAAAAAGGATTGCCTCTCTCGTAAAGCCAGGAGAAGAGATACTTGTAATGTTTTCGGGATGCGCCCCTTATCCCATAGTCATTGCAAGAAACAGCAGGCCGAAAATAATCTATGCAATAGAGAAAAACCCTGTTGCTCACAGGTATGCAGAGGAAAACATCCGCCTGAACAAGCTCTCAAATGTTGTCGCGATAAAAGGCGATGCAAGAAAAAAGACATTGGAGATAATCAAAAAAAGGCATGCCGGCTTTGACAGGATACTTATGCCCCTCCCAAAGGATTCAGGGCACTTCCTTGATGCATGCTTCGCAGCAGCAGAGCCCGGCTGTATTGTGCACTTCTACTCATTCATGAAAGAGGAGGAGATTCCAGGCCCTGCAGTCAATGTAATAAAGGAAGCAGCTAAAAAATACTGCGCAAAAGTCAGGATTCTCTCCTGGAACAAATGCGGGCATTATTCGCCCGGAAAATTCAGGGTGTGCATAGATTTTAAGGTGCTGAAAAAGGCAAACCAATAAGATTAATAAAGGAGATTAATAACAGGATTTCCCATGGGAAGCGAGCTTAGCGACGAAGTGCTTGAATTTGTGAAGGCCAACGGCCCGGTGCTCCCGTCAGAAGTAGGAAAATATATAGGGCGTGAAATCCTGATATCTTCTGCACTACTCTCCGAGCTCGTCTCAAGAAAGCTCATATTCATCTCAAAGGCAAAGATAGGAGGCTCTCCTGTTTACTACGCGCCCGGGCAGGAGGAGAAGCTTGAAAGGCTTTATGCCTCTCTCAATGAAAAAGACAGGCAGACCTATGACATGCTGAAGGAGCAGCGCATAATTGAGGATTCTGAGACAGACCCCCTCACAAGGGTTTCCCTCAGGATGATAAGGGATTTTGCAGTTCCCTTTACATTTGAGGGAAGGCAGTTCTGGAGATGGCACCTCCTGCCTGAGAAAGAGGCAGTTTCAATTGCAAAGCAGGGAAAGGCAGCAATTGCAGAAGAAGCCCCGAGGGAGAAAAAAGCGCCAGAGCAGATTAGGATTTTTCAGGCAGGGCAGAAAAGCGAGCAGCCCTCAATCGCATCAAGCATAGAGTTTGCAATAAAGCACAGCACAAAGCTGATAACATCAGAGGAAAAACCCGGGAAAGTCAGAGAGAAGGTGCCTGAAAAAATTTCTGAAGAGCCGAAAAAGCCAAAGCATGAAAGGGCTCCAAAGCAGATGGCAAAGAAAAAAGAGGACACATCATTTCTTCTTCAGGCAAGGGAATTCCTCTCAAGCAACAGCATAGAAATAGCAGAAACACTGGATTCTGGAAAGAAGATGGAGTATGACTTCATTGTAAAAATTCCGAGCAATGTCGGCAGTCTCGAATATTTCTGCAGGGCGAGAAAGAAGGCAGCAATCAATGAGGATGACCTGAGTTCAGCATATGTTCAGGCGCAGCTCAGGAAGCTTCCCTGCCTTTTCATAACAACAGGAAAGCTCACAAAGCGCGCCTCTGAAATCCTCTCAAGGGACTTCAGGAACATGAATGTAAAGAACATCTAGTCAGTTATGCTGAATTTTTTCTTCTTGACATAATATGTATGCAGCAGCTTCTCTGCTGTGCCAGAGCCCGGGCTTTCCAGAAATTCAGAGTAAATCTGCTTTACAATGGGGTTCTCATGGCTCATCCTGACAGGCGCATCTGAATCTATCAGGTAAAGCGCCTTTATGCGCTCACCTATAATTTTTCTATTGGATGGAATGGGCTGTCCGCCGCCTCCAGAGCATCCGCCTGGGCAGGCCATAATCTCAACAAAGTCAAAGCTTTCCTCGCCTGATTTTATCCTGTCAATCAGAATCTTTGCATTTGCATTCCCGTTTGCAACAGCAACACGCAGCTTTTTTCCTCCAATAGAATATTCAGCCTCCTTTATTCCGGACATGCCCCGCACTTCCCTCAGCTCAAGGCAGCAACTGCTGCCTGCCCCTGAAAGCATGAAATCAGCGGTCCTGAGCACTGCCTCCATAACGCCGCCTGTTGCACCGAAAATCTGCCCTGCTCCCGACGCATCCCTGATGAGGTCGTCAAAGTTCTCCTCTTTTGCCCTCTTTAGGTCAATCCCCGCCTCTCTTATCATCCTCGCTGTCTCCCTGACTGTCAGGACAGCGTCAACTGCAGGTGTTCCCATGATTTTCAGCTCCACGCGCTTTGCCTCTGCCTTTTTTGCAGTGCAGGGCATTATTGAGATGACAGCAATACTGTCAGATGGGATTCCCTTTTTTTCAGAATAGTATGTTTTCAGAAGGACAGCCATTATCTCATGCGGGCTCTTTGTTGTGGAAAGGTTTGGAATGAGCTCAGGATAGAATTCTTCTGCAAAGCTCACCCAGGCAGGGCAGCAGCTTGTGAACATCGGAAGAGCAACCTCTTTTCCTTCTTCTCTCTCTTTAATCCGCCTGACAAGCTCTGCTGCCTCCTCCATTATTGTGAAATCAGCGCCCACAGAGGTGTCGCAGACAGCATCAAAACCAACCTCCTTTAAGCATGCAGCCAGCCTGCCTGTTGCAATTGAGCCAGGGGCAAGCCCAAACTCCTCGCCGATGCTCGCCCTGACTGAGGGCGCAACCTGGGCAATCACAAATTTTTCCTTGTCATTTATGAAGGAATATACATCAGCACGGTCATCGCGCTCTGTTATTGCAGCAGCGGGACAGAAAAGGCTGCACTGCCCGCAGCTTATGCATGAGGTGTCTGAAATCTTGAGCCCCAATGGAGGCATTATTGCAGTGTTGAAGCCCCTTTTGGTGTAGTCAAGAAGGCACACTCCGGCCCTTTCGCAGGCAGCAATGCACCTGCCGCAGAGAATGCACTTATCCATGTCGCGGGTTATTGCAGATGACGATTCATCCTTCCCGATTTTTCTCTCTGCACCAGCATACCTTGTTGCCTTTGTTATCTTTTCAGCAAGCGCCTGAAGCTCGCATCTCATGTTTCTGTAGCAGTAGTCACAGTCAAGGGGATGGTTTGAAAGTATCAGCTCCATGTTGTGCCTTCTTGCCTCTGTAATATTCTCAGTTTCTGTTTTTACAACCATGCCCTGCCTTACCTCAGTATTGCACGAGGTCTTTATCTCCCCATTGACGTCCACAACGCAGAGCCTGCAGTTCGCGAACGGTTCAAAGTCAGGATGGCTGCAGAGCTTCGGTATGACATAGCCGGCTTCCTCAAGAGCATAGAGAAGATATTTCTGGGCTGTTTCGTGCTTCCTGCCATTTATCTCTATCTGCACTATTCCGCTCTTTTCCTCATCAGGCATTTTATTCCTTTCCCTTTCTTTCTATCTTAAGTTTTTGGTCCTTTTCCGCAAGATGCTCCTCTATTGCAGAGAACGGGCATTCCTTTGCGCACAGCCCGCACCTTATGCACATGTCCTGATTTATCTCATGTGTTTCAAGGCGCTTCCCGCTTATTGCTTTCTTAGGGCATATTGTGGCGCAGAGATGGCATCCGTTGCACTTTGCAGCGTCAATCTGGAATGAAATCAGGTTTGGCGCCTTTCCCTTCCACAGCGGAATCCTCTCCTCATACTCTTCAAAGAAGTTCCTTATGCTTGAAAGAACCAGGTTAGGGGCGGTCTCGCCAAGCCCGCACAATGATGTTGACTTTATTGTGTTTGAAAGCACATAAAGGTTGAGAAGGTCGTCTGAGGTGCCGTTTCCTGCAGCAATCCTTTCAATTATCTCATATATGCGCATTGTGCCCTCCCTGCATGGAACGCACCTTCCGCAGCTCTCAGAAACAATGAACCGCAAGCCGTAGCGCACAACATCAATGACAGCCCTCTTTTTTCCAATAAAGACAATTCCCCCTGAGCCGACAATTGCTTCAGCCCCTTCTATGCTTTCATAGTCCAGGGGCATTTTAACATGGGCTTTGCTGACAAGCCCTCCTGAGGGGCCGCCGAGCTGGACTGCCTTGAAATTATCCTTCTTGAGCCCTGCAATTCCAGCAACCTGCGAGAGGGTTGAGCCGAATGGAAGCTCAATATAGCCGCTGTTCTTTACATCCCCGCTCAGCGAGAACATCTTTGTTCCAGGAGAGGGCCCTGTGCCAAAGCCCCTGAACCAGTCGGCGCCATTAAGGATTATTGCAGGAATATTTGCAAGGGTCTCGACATTGTTTATCACAGTGGGCATGCCCCAAAGCCCCTTTTCAGCAGGATAGGGCGGCTTCGGGAAGGGCCTTCCAGACCTTCCCTCAATTGAGCTTATGAGCGCGGTTTCTTCTCCGCACACAAACGCCCCCGCCCCCAGCCTTAATGAAATTTTTAATGAGAAATCTGTTCCAAGAATATTTTCTCCGAGCAGGTTTGATTTTTCAGTTTCTGCAATTGCATTTTTCAGCCTTTCAACTGCAAGTGTATACTCTGACCTTGTATAAATGAATGCCTGTGAGACGCCGAGCGCATAGGCAGCAATCTCAATTCCCTCAATTACTTCAAAAGGGTCTGACTCCACAAGCGCCCTGTTCATGAATGCCCCAGGGTCTCCCTCGTCAAAATTGCAGATGAGGTAATGCTCTTTCTCAGGGGAACTGAGCACTGCCTCCCACTTCACCCCTGTCGGAAAGCCGCTCCCTCCCCTTCCGCGAAGCCCTGACTTTTTCACTTCAGAGACAATCTCCTCTGGCTTCATTGCAAGGGCTTTCTTGAGGGCTGAGAATCCTCCATTTCTCTTGTAATCCTCAATGCTTTCAGGGTCAACAATCCCGCATTTCGCAGAGACATTCTTTACCTGTTCATTAAAGAATTCAGTGTCATCAATATATTTTACATTTTTGAAGACAAGTTCACCATCGCGCCTTTTTGCATATACAAGCTGCGCTCCCCTTTCCTTTTTCTTCTCAAGGGATTTTCCGATTTCTATTATCCTGCGGCAGTCATCCTGCGAAACATTTGCAAATATCAGGGTTTCAAAATTATCCACTTTCATTTCCGCAAGCGGCTCGAGGAAGCATGCGCCCATGCAGCCCGCCTTGGACAGGGAAATATCCTGTCCCGCCTTTTTCAGCCCGTTATAAACTTCAAGAGCGCCAGAGGAGATTCCGCAGGAGCCGAGCCCGACTCTTATGCTTATCATTTCTGCAGCCCCTCTTTCTTCTTCACTTCCTCTGCAAGAGCCTTTGCCTTTTTTGGCTCAACCAATGAAAAAATCCTTCCATCTACTTCAACAATCGGGCCAAGGCCGCAGGCGCCGAAGCAGTTGACTGTCTCCAGCGTGAAAAGCCCCTTCCCATCTGTCTGGCCGCACTGAATGCCGAGCTCCTTTTCAAGCTCAAGAATGACAGCATCTGCCTTCTTTATGCAGCAGGCAGTTCCAATGCAGACGCGGAAGAGATGCTTCCCGCGCTTCTTTGTCCTGAACTCATTGTAGAATGTGACTGCAGAATAAACCTGCGAGAGAGGGATATCAAGGGTTTCGCTCATCTCAAGCATGGCTTGCGGCGATATGAAGCCAAATGCTTTCTGCACATCCTGAAGTATGGGCAGAAGCGGGCTCTTTTCCTCAGAGTGGGAGTCAATTATTGAAAGCACACTTTCCTCAATTTCATAGGATGAAGGGCTCTTTGCAGTTTCCTCTTTTTTTGCATCAGCTTTTCCAGACATCAGCATCTGAATAAAACAGGGGATTTATAATGTTTTTGTTTGCTCTCCCAGGGATTATTCCTGCTTAAGGAGTCCACCTTAGCATTGTCCTGGGAAAGGCAATTGCGTCCTTTATGTTCTCAAGCCCACAAATCCAGCTTACAAGTCTCTCAACTCCCAGCCCGAATCCGGAATGGGGCACGCTTCCATATCTTCTTGTGTCAAGGTAGAACTCATAATTCTCAAGCTTCTCGCCCTGCGCCTTAAGCCGCTCCTTTATCTTTTCAAGGTCGGGCTCCCTTTCAGAGCCGCCTATTACCTCGCCGTGCCCCTCGGGCAGGAGGAAGTCGCTTCCAAGCACAACATCAGGATTCTCAGGGTCTTCCCTCATGTAGAATGCCTTTATCATCTTCGGATACCTTGTGACTATTACAGGCGCGTCAAAGAGTGAAGTCAGCTTGTCCTCCTCAATTGTCCTAAGGTCCTTTCCCCAGGGAATCTCCAGCTTACATTTCTGCTTCAGGAGGAAGAGCGCCTCATCATAGGTAATCCTCTTGAACGGCTTTTCAATCGCCGGCTTGAGCTTTGCAGGGTCCCTCTTTAGTATTTTAAGCTCCTCCCTGTTCCTCTCAAGCACACTATTTACAACGTGCTTTATCAGCCCCTCGCCGTACTCAATCATCCCGTCAAATCCGCACCAGGCAACTTCCATTTCAGCATGCCAGTATTCAGTAAGGTGCCTTGAGGTCTTTGAGCGCTCTGCCCGGAATGACGGCGCTATTGTGAATATTTTTTCCAGCGAGAATATTCCGGCTTCGGCATAGAGCTGCCAGCTTTGGGTTAGATACACCGGATGCCCGAAGTAATCCACCTGAAACAGCGTGGAGCCGCCCTCACACTGCACATCAGTAAATATTGGGGACTGATACTCATAGAAGCCCTTGGAGCAGAAGTATTCCCTTATTGCCTGAAAAACAGTGCTTCTTATTTTAAGGATTGAAGTCATATACCTGCTCCTTATCCAGAGGTGCCTTTCATTCAAAAGAAATTCTGTGCCCTGGTCCTTGTTGATTGGAAATGGCTCTGCAAAACTAACCACGCTCATTTCCGAAACAGCAATTTCAAATCCAGTTGGCGCCCTTTTTTCAGGATGGATTGTCCCATGAATCTCGCAAGAGGATTCAATCAGGATTTTTTCCATGTCAGCCCAGATTTTCTCTGAGACCTTATCCTTCTCAATTATGCACTGGACAATGTCTGTTGCGTCCCTGAGCACAATAAACCCGAATTTGTTGCTCTTCCTCTCCCTGTAAACCCATCCGCGTATTGAGACCTCTCCAGTGCCTTTCTGCATCGCTTCCTTGATTGAAATGAAATTCATGATACCACCTTTAAGCATATGAGACACTGGAAGGCTGTGCTGTTTTAAAATTTTTGTTTTTCATAAGAATCTGAAACAACAAAAAATAATTTATGGCAGAAGCCTGTCCGGCTCCCTTGGGAAAAGCACTGCCTCCCTGATGTTTGGAAGGTTTAGGATTGCCTGGGTCAGCCGTTCTATTCCCAGCGCAAAACCGCCGTGGGGAGGAACCCCATATTTGAAGAACTTGGTGAACCATTCCAGATTTTTCAGGTCGAGATGCTTTTCCTTGACCTGTGCCATCAGCACCTCATAGCGGTGCTCCCTCTGCCCGCCTGAGCTTAGCTCCAGCTTTCCATAATTAAGGTCAATTGAACGCGCCCACTCCGGCTCGCTGTCAACCTTCATCACATAGAATGGCTTTATTGCAGACGGGAACCTGTTCACAAAGTAGAAGTCAGAGGCATATTCCTTCTTGACATAATTTCCCAGGAGCTCCATTGATTCAGCATCAAGGTCTTCTCCCCCTGGAAGCTTCTTGCCCAGCTTCTCAAGTATTCCGTAAACATCAGGAAATTTTATTTCTGGGAAAGGGGTTTTGGGCACTTCAAGCTTAATTCCCAGGATTGAGAGCTCGCCCCTGCATTTCTCAATGACATTTTTTATAGCATGCACTATAAGCTGCTCCTCAAGCCTCTCGAGCTCAATCTCATCCTTTATGAAAGCCGTCTCAACTGCACAGGTGCGGTGCTCGCAGAGGTGCTTCACAGTATGGGATTTCTCTGCACGCCAGCTCGGGCCAAGGTCATATATCTTTTCAAGCCCTCCTGCAATGCTAAGCTGCCTGTGAAGCTGCGGGTCCTGCCTGAGGTATGCCTCGCCGTCGTAATAATTTATTTTAAAGACATCTGCTCCTGACTCAGATGCAGCGCCCATTATGCAGGGTGTGAACACGTGCATGAATCCCGCCCTGTCAAGGAACTCAGTCATTCCCTGCACCAATGCCGACTCAATCTTGAATATTGCAAGGTTTCTCTGCTTCCTGAGGTCAATGCTTCTGTAGTCAAACCTCTTTGCAAATCCGGTCTCTATGTCTTTTTCAATCACTATTATCGGCAGCGCCTCTGATTTTGAAAGCACATCAATCCTTTTCAGGTGCACCTCAAATCCGAGCTTTGCAATATTGCTCTTTTTTACTGTGCCCTCTGCGCAGATTGCGCTTTCAGGGGTTATTTTTGCAATAGAGTCAAAGTCCTCTTTTTTCATTGCGTCAGGAAGGGCAACCAGCTGGACTGTGCCTGAAAAATCCCTGAAAACAACGAACTTTACCTTCTTCAGGTCTCTTATTTCCTGCGCCCAGCCGCAGAGAAGCACATTTTTGCCATCCATCTCCGGGCTCAGCTCATTTGCAAATGTCCTTTTCATCAAAACACCTTTCTCTGATTCTTCATCTTTATTGCACCCTTTCAAGAATATCAACATTGCAGCCGCAAAGCTCCTTGAACTTTTCTGCATCTTTTATCGAGCCGACAATTGCCCCATAGTGCATCGGGACAGCAATCTTGGGCCTTATCTCATCAGCCGCCCTTGCGGCCTCGGCTGCATCCATGGTATAGGTTCCGCCCACAGGCAGGAATGCAACATCAATATCTTTTATGTTCTTCATTTCAGGAATAAGGTCGGTGTCTCCTGCGTGGTATATCCTTTTTCCATTTACATTCACTATGTAGCCGAGCCAGTTGTTCTCTTTTGGATGGAACATCTTTGCTGTATTGTATGCCGGTACTGTCTCCACATAAAGCCCCACCATTCCCGGAAACTCTATTGTCTTGTTCGGCTGCGGAATCTTTATTGAGATGTTCTCAACCTTCCTAAGCTGGCTTATGCAGTCAGCAGTGGCAACCACAACCGTGCCTGGCCTGGAAACCCTTCTCAGGTCAGCAATGCTGCAGTGGTCGTAATGGCTGTGCGTTATCAGTATCAGGTCTGCTTTCACAAATGTAGTCAGATTATAGGGGTCTATGTATACAACTTTTTCATTTGCAGTAATCCTGACTGATGCATGCCCCAGCCACTCAATATTCACATTGTCCAGATTTATGCTTTTCATTTCACCCGCCTCAGATGAACTTTCTGGGATGCCCGGCGCATTCCCGCACCCAAGCGAAAAAATCATCAAGCCAAACAAAGCCAAAAAGCTAATTGCCCTTCCCATGGCTGACACCATCAAAGCCCAGCTTTCCCGCATCAAGGCTTATTGTGAGGGCCATCTCCTCAAGGCGCTTAACCTCATACTTTATGCTGTCAAACTTCTTCCGAAGCTCGCCATTGGCAAAGTCAAACTGCATCATCTCATCATAAATCTCAGAGACAATGCCCTTCATCTCCAAAGCGGTCTTATAGTCAGCGCCTGCAGCGGCATTGACTGAGCGCCTTGAAAGCTCCCCTGTAAGGTCGCATATGCCCAGCAGGTAATGCTCCGGCTGAACATCAAGCTCTTTGTGAGTGGGAATTCTCTTGTTCCTTATTATCTCATAAAAGCAGACCGCCTCGACATATTCCTGTATCGCGCTCTTAAGAAGCCCAGAATGCAGGAGGGCCGGCTCTTTCCGCACCTTCTGCATTGTTGCCTTTACAATCTTTCTTATTTCTGCAACTGACTCATCAGAAGATTTCTCATCGTTCCTGTGCACAGAGTATATTATTCTCTTTGAAAGCCGGACAATATTTCTCACTTCAGAAACCAAAGATTCCCTCTGCTCATCAAACTCCTCAAGCTTCTTCTTCATCTCGGCAAAATCCTTTATGTCTATCATGGCATTTTGTATTGCTCAAATCTTTATAAATTTAATTATGTTTTTAGCATTATGGCTTAAATAAGGGATGCCTTTCCATCCCAATAAGTCATCCCAATAAATATTTATACTACCATTTGCTGGAGAAAAACATGCCTTACGACATAATCATCGGCAGGGAAGAGGGCGAGCGCCAGAAGCTCGGCACCACAGGGACAATATTCATAGGCAAGCACTATGTGAAGATGGGGCAGACAACCTCACTCTCAAACCCGATATATCTCGACGTGGCAAACAGCCATGTTATATTCATCTGCGGAAAAAGGGGCTCTGGGAAAAGCTACACAATGGGAGTAATTGCAGAGGCAATAGCAGACCTTCCAGCAGAGGTCTCCAAGAATATCTCAGTGCTCATGCTTGACACAATGGGAATCTATTGGACCATGAAATATCCCAACCAGAAGGAAATCAAGCTCCTTGAGGAATGGGAGATGAAGCCCAAGGCCCTAAAAATCACAATATTCACTCCAAAGGGCTATTTTGAGGACTTCAAGAAAAAAGGCATACCAGCAGACAGGGCATTTTCAATAAAGCCCTCTGAGCTCTCTGCAATGGACTGGTGCACAACCTTTGAGATAAACCCGGATGAAGCAGTAGGAGTTCTCATCTCAAGAGTCATCTCTTATATGCAGGAGGACGAGACTGACTATGATATTGATGAGATAATCAAGAAAATTCAGGAAGATGAGCACACGCCTCAGACAGTAAAGGATGCTGCGGAAAACAGGTTCAGGGATGCAATAACCTGGGGGCTTTTTGACAGGAACGGAACTCCGCTAAAAGAGCTTGTCGAGGCAGGCACGGTCAGCGTGCTTGACGTGAGCTGTTACATAACAACCGCCTCTGGAAAGAACATAAGAGCCCTCGTCATAGGGCTTGTTTCTAAGAAATTATTTTCTGAAAGGATGCTTGCAAGAAGGGAGGAAGAATACCGCCTTGTGAACCAGGCAGTGAGTTTTATGGAAGAGGAGGAAGGGCAGCAGAAATTTCCACTTGTCTGGCTGGTTGTTGACGAAGCGCATGAGTTCATCCCAAAGCAGGGAAAGACCCTTGCCAGCGACCCATTAATAACAATATTAAGAGAGGGAAGGCAGCCCGGAATATCGCTGATACTTGCATCCCAGCAGCCGGGAAAGATACATACTGATGTTATGACCCAGTCAGACATAGTTATAAGCCACAGGATTACTGCCAAGATTGACATAGACGCCCTTGGAATGCTCATGCAGAGCTACATGAGAATGGGGCTGGACAAGGTGCTGAACAATCTTCCGAGGGTTTCCGGAGCAGCAATAATATTTGACGACACCAACGAGAGAATGTATCCAATGAGAATAAGGCCGAGGTTTTCATGGCACGGAGGCGCCTCTCCAAGCGCAGTTGAGGTCAAAGAGAAAACTTTTGAGTTTTGAAATTCTGATTAATCCAGGCTCACACCTTCTTGAATCTTGCGACAGTGTCTATAAGTTCAACATGTCCGAGCATTATTGCCCTGCAGCAGTACCTCTCCAGTCCGAGCGAGTCAAGCACCTTCTTCCTGTCCTCGCCCTTCTTCACGCGCTCCTCAAACTCCTCCCACAGATGCCCTATGGGCTTTCCGCAGCTCCAGCACCTTACAGGTATTATCATGTTTTTCACCACCCTGGTTTTAATCTTATCTGTATGACTTCTGAACCTTTCCGCGCGCATTGCCGTGAGTATTCGGCTTTCTGACTTCCCTCTGTCTTGAGTCGGCAACGAGCAGGTGCCTGTCATACTTCATCAATTCATCCTTAAGCGAGGGATTTGCCGAGGCAATTGCCTTTGCTATCGCAAGCCGGGCAGCCTCTGCCCTTCCATTGATTCCGCCGCCGTAGACATTCACTGCAATGTCAAACTTCTTTGCTGCATCTCCTGTGATTATAATCGGCTCCATTATTTTCATGGCAAGCATCCTCTGGGGAGCAAATGCGGCAATTGCCATATTATTTATGCTGACCCTTCCCTTGCCCTCTCGTATTGTTGCCCTTGCGATTGCTGTCTTCCTTTTTCCAGAAACATTAATTGGCTTCATTTTACTGCCCTCCAAGATGGTTGGAAAGCGCGCTTACCCGTACAAACCTGGTGTTTGGAATCTTTGAAATATCTGATTTCGGCGCTCTTTCTGCCTTCTGGCCCCTGAGCGCATCAGGGACTCCGCTGTAGCACTTTATGCGGGAAAGGAGCTCCTTGCCGCTTGCCTTCTTGTGCTCAAGCATCCCCCTTATCGCCCTTTTCATAATCCTCTCAGGAGACCTTGAGAGGAATGGGCCGTGCCTGGGAGTTCCCATATTCATTCTGTGGTCATACTTTGCGTATACATAGGACTTGCTTCCGCTTATCACTGCCTTTTCGCAGTTTATTACAGAAACATCGTTCCCCTGCTTTGCGCGAATTACTGCAAAGGCAGCAACCCTTCCAAGAACCGCATCAGTAGCGTCGATTATCATTTTCATTGCCTCATCCGATTATCCTTACCCCCTTTCCAGAGGGATTCTTCTTCATCAGCTCGCTTATGCTCATTGCAGACGAGCCGGATTTTTTTATCTTTTCGATTGAGCTGGCAGAGAACCTGAATGCCGCAATTATCAGCTTGTGCCCAAGCTCCCCTGAGGAAAGCACCTTTCCCGGCACAACAACGACCTCGTTCTCTGCAGTGAACCTGTTTATTTTTGAAAGATTGACAATCTTTCTCTGCCTTGTAGGTATGTTCAAGTCATCTGCAACCTTCTTCCAGATAGCGTTCCCTTTGTATGATTCTTCCCTGAGCATGGCTATGAGCTGCTCGTCAACTTTGTTTTTCGGACGAATCTGCATTTGAATTACCTTTTTTTCCTTTCTTTTTTATGAATATTATGCGGGGGACGTGATTCGAACACGCGAACCCACTAAGGGACAAGGCCCTCAACCTTGCGCATTTGACCAGGCTTTGCTACCCCCGCATGCAATGCTGAAACGGCATTATCATGATTCTCATGATTCACTTTGGGAGTTCATCTATCTTCTTGGCGAACTCGTCGAGCTTCGCATCAAATATTTTTGAGGCCTCTTTTATTGTTTCCCTGCAGCTGAGCTGTCCCCAGCTTTCAACAGTGAAGATGAACTCTCCGGGCTTTGCCGAGACCTCAACTATGCCAGGGGCTGCGTCAACGCAGGCCCTGCACAGGGTGCAACTCATCGCCTTGTCCTTTTCAACTGAAAGGGTGCCCTTCTCAAACTTGAATATGCGCTTAGGGCATGCCTTTGCGCATGCCTCAGCACCCTTCTTTTTTATCGTTATTTCAGGTACATTTCTGTAGTATACAATGCCAGGGCTCCACTTTGCGTGCTGCTTTCCCTTTCCCAGGGTTGCTGTCGCCTCGAGTTCAAGCACCTGCCCTTTCAGGAGCTTTGCAATTATCATCTTTGGATAGACGGGCTTCACATCAGGGTCCTTTGATTTGAGGTCTGATGCATAGACATAGCCGGCCTCCTTCTTGTTCAGCGTGAGCTTCACCTGACATTTTGGGCAGCCCTCACCCTTGCAGCTGCATTCGCTTGGCAGGCTGTATGACTTTAGATCTGTTGTCAGTGGCACAAGCCCCAGGCGCAGCGCTACTATCTCATCGTAAAGCCCGGAGGTGTTCTTCAAAAATGTGACATCATCTATTGCCATTACAGGCACTTCCTCTGTTGCAATCCTCCTGATTGCGTTTGCAAAGCTGATGGTTGAGTCCTTCAGCAAAAATGACATTTTACCTTTTTTTTCCTTTCCCAAGGATTCAATCTTCATTTTCAGACCCTTCGTCCCCTCTTTCCGCCCTTCTTTCTGCAGCCGTCGTGCGGTATGGGTGTTACATCCTCAATTATTCCAATCCGCAGCCCCATCCTTGAAAGCGCCCTTACAGCTGCCTGGGCTCCCGGGCCGGGATTGTTCGGACCGTTCTGCCCGCCTGTTGCCCTTATTTTCACGTGAATGGCATTTATTCCCTTTTCCATAGCTGTTTCAGCCGCCTTCTTGGCAGCAATCATCGCTGCTGTCGGGCTTCCCTCAAGCCGGTCTGACTTGACAACCATCCCGCCAGAGACCCTTGCGATGCTCTCGCTTCCCGTTATGTCAGTTATGTGTATTATTGTGTTGTTGTATGAGGAGAATATGTGGGCTATTCCCCACTTGATTTTCTTGTCAGCTCCGCCTCTCTGCGCACTGTTGAATTCTCTCATCTTCTCTCTCCTCTTCTCTTTCTAGGATTCCTGCCCCATTTTGAGCGGGTGTCCCCCTTCTTTTTCGGCTTTATCTCCTTTCTCTGCACAGTCCTTTCAGGGTGCTCAGCAGATGCAAATGGGGATTCTGGCGCAATCGCCACTTTTTCCTCTTCTGCCCTTGTTACAATATGGCCAGGAGAGGATATCTTCCTGTCGCCGACAAGCACATGCCCATGCGTTATGAACTGCCTTGCCTTTTTCATGGTGTTGGCATATCCCTTCTTGTAGACAATCGTCTGGAGCCTTCGCTCCATTACATTGTTTATTTTAAGGCTGAGGGCATCGTCAAGCTGGACATCTTTTTTGTCTGTCAGCCCCATCAGGTAAAGCTGCTCAAGCATGTTTGTCCTTTCCTTTTCTGCCTGCGCATTACTGGCCTTGATGACCTTCTTTGCAAGCTCTGTGAACCTTCTGAGCACAGCCTCCATCTTCCAGATTTCGCGCTTGTTCTTCAGCCCATAGTTCTTTATCAGGACTGCCTCTTCCTCTATCCTTGCGCTCTGCCATGGATGAATAGGAGTCTTGTATTTTTTCTTGAGTCTTCTTGGATCTCCCATTTTATTTCACCGTCTAATCATCACTCTTTCTTTTTGTCACTTGAGGCTGCAGCCGCCTTTCCAACCTTGGACCTTATTACTCCGACAACATTGCCCTTGTTCTTCCTGAAATTAGACCTTGTGCGCTGCCCCCTCACTGTCAGGCCGAAAGCGCTCCTGACTCCCTTGTAGGCCTTTATCATCCTCATCTTCTTGACATCATTGTCCTGTATGTATTTCAGGTCATTTCCTATTATGTGCAGGTCCAGCCCTGTCTCATAGTCCTTTCTCCTGTTAAGCATCCAGGCAGGAATGCCAAAATTTGCAGGATTCCTTATTATTTCGTCTATCTTCTTGAGTTCTGCATCGCTCAGCTTTCCTATTGGCGCGCAGGGGTCTATCCCTGTAATCACGCATATGGCGTTTATGAACATGAAATTTATTCCTTTTATTTTTCTCAGCCCGCTAGCTATATTCTTGTTCCCGTTCAGGTCAGTATTTGCAATTCTGACGATATGCCTGAAATCCGATGAGGCATCCTTTCCCATTTCCTGATTTTTTTCCATTTTTATCATGCACCATTAGTTGAATATCATGTCCGAATAGGCATCTAGAAAGAACTTTCAACCCTAAAAGCGCTCTAGATGAACTCGGGCTTCAGAATTTTGGGAAAGGGAGGAGATATTTAAAGCTTTCTCTCGGAGCGCTTTTGCTTCTGCTCTCTTATATACGGAAATCTCATGATTTCCTTGCAGGAAAGGCAGTAATAAACCAAATGAGAATTTTGAAGCCTGACTCTCAGATTCTTTCCCGGCACCAGGTAGGAATGGCAGCCCTTGCAAAACCTTCTTTTCAGTTCAGATGGAATCTTAACCTTGTATTTCTGGGAAATCCTTATTGCAAGCGAGACATACCTGTTTGAGAGCTCCGGTTCAGAGCTGAACTCTTTTTCTGCAAGGGCAAAGAGCTCGTTAATCCTCTGCCCTGCAATCTCCCTCTGCCCAGAGGGCTTTCTCTTCCTCTCAATCTTTTTATGCCCGCCAGAAGTTTTTTCCATTTAAACTAAAAATAAAGAGAACAATTATATAAATTTATAAGAAAAAAAAATTAAGAAGTAGCCGGACCGCAACAAAATTGGCCTGTTGTTGGGCATTTCAAAGCCACTATTGATTCATCTGTACCGCAGCTTGTTTTGCAGTGATTTGATGTGCCAACTTGCTCACAATTCAAACCTTTAGAAAATATGTTCATCCTTCCTGTAAATATTGCGAACAGCACCACGAGCACAACGAGTGCAACAATCGCAATTATAATCACATTTACCGACAATTCAGCCCCTTTCCTATTTTTCATTTCAAAACACCTCGCGCATTTTTTTATGAATTAGTAATGCAGCAAACCTGCCCAGTTGTGCAGTCGCTTGCGCCTACAAACACAGTCTGCGTTGTTAGGTCGCAGCTAGTTTTGCACACGCCATTTCTCTTACTACATGGCCCTGAAAGGTAATTTGAAAAAAATCCCATTCTTCCGGTGAATATTGCGAACAGCACCACGAGCACGACAAGCGCAATGAGAGCGATGATTATAACATTGATGGATAATTCTACGCCCTTCCTGCTTTTAATGCTTTTCATCAAAGTATCTCTCTCTTTGGCTAATTCTCTCTCAATAAAAACCGCTATTTAAATCTTTCCTTGATTTCAAATCAGGGGCGAGGGCACCAGCATAAAAAAATATATAAACAGCCCGGCTTTCTTTTTGGCTGTGGGTGGTAATAAATGGACAATGCTATGTGGACCGAGAAATACAGGCCAAGTGACTTCTCTGAAATATCAGGGCAGGACGAGACAGTAAAGAGGGTAAAGGCATTTTTGAAGAACGGCAATATGCCGCACCTCCTTTTCGCGGGCCCTGCAGGCACGGGAAAGACATCCCTCGCAATAGTCATCTCAAGAAAGCTTTTCGGCGGGCAGTGGAAGGAAAATTTCCTTGAGCTCAATGCATCTGATGAGCGCGGGATAAATGTCATAAGGGAGAACGTCAAGAACTTTGCAAGGACAAGGACAATAGGTGATGTGCCTTTCAAGATAATATACCTTGATGAGAGCGACGCCCTGACAAGGGAGGCGCAGCAGGCTCTCAGGAGGACAATGGAGAATTATACAAGAACCTGCAGGTTCATACTCTCGTGCAACTACTCCTCAAAAATCATAGAGCCAATACAATCGAGGTGCGCGGTCTTCCGCTTCCAGCGCCTGAAAAAAGAGGATATTTTTTCAATAATGGAAAAAATTGCAAAGGCGGAAAAGCTTACCATTGAAGAGGGCTCAAAGGAAGCGCTTTACGAGGCGTCAGGGGGTGACTGCAGGAAGCTGGAAAACATCATGCAGAGCTGCGCAGCTCTCTCGGCGAAAATCACTGAAAAATCAGTTTATGATGTTGCATCGTTTGCAAGGCCCAAGGAGTTAAAGGAGATACTTGAGACGGCCCTTGCAGGAAGGTTCGAGGAGGCCAAGGAGAAATTCTTTGAGGTAATGACCCGCTACGGGCTTTCAGGAATTGACATAATAAAGCAGCTTCAGTCAGAGATAATGAATCTTTCAATAGAGCCGCGCGCAAAGATGAGATTGATAGAGAAAACAGCAGAATTCGAGTTCAGGATGGTGGAGGGCTCGGATGAGAGGGTGCAGCTGGAGGCCCTGCTTGCAGCAGTATGCCTTGCCGGCTCGATTTCAAAAGAGAAAGATATTTAACTTTAAAAAAGAGCAAAGACAAAATGCCCGGGAAAAAGAGGACTAATAAGAAGCAGCCATCAAGACACACTGCATTCATCAAAGCAGAAGTCCCGATTATTTCTCCATCTTCCAAGGATTCTAAAGACAAGGATTCTCTTATCCTCGCACTTAACCACAAGGTTTTCGAGCTCTCAAGGATGCTTGAGGAAAAGAATCCTGACCTTGCAGAGCTCCAGTCAAGGATACTTGATGCATACTCAATAATAGAGCGGCTTAAGGAGGACATCGAGCTGCTGAAAAAAAAGAATTCCTTTCTTGAAAATGAGAACCTCGAGCTAAAAGGGCAAATAGGGAACATTGACTGGCTGGCATCAAACCAGAAGATGCTGCAGATGAAGATTTCTGAGAAAGAGAGAGCGCTCTCAGAGGCAAATTCAAAGCTTGCACAAACATCAGGAGAACACTTTGAATATGAGCAGAGAATTTTTGCGGCGAAGAACAGGATTCTTGATGCAGACAGGATAATACGCCGCCTCAAAGCAGAAAACGAGGCGCTGGCAAAAAACCTGGAAAGCCAGAAAAGCAGCAAGGAATCAGTCCCAACCTGGGGCGCAGAGCGCCTTAAGGCAGCCATTGAGGAGAAATCAAAAGAGGTGCTTGAGCTAAAGTCCATGATGCTGAAGGGCGAGGGAGAGAAGGATTCCCTGAAAAAGATGGTTTCCTCGCTGGAAAGCCAGGTTTCTTCGCTTCAGGCAACTGTAAAGGCGCTTCAGGAAAATCTCGCGGAGCGGGACAATATTGATGAAGAGCTCAATTCTGACATTGAAGGGCTGAAGAGGCAGGTTGCAGAGCGGGATGCAACAATAGCGCAGCTGAGGATGCATTTCCAGCAGAGGAACAGGATAGACGAGCAGCTCTCATCTGACATAATCTCATTGAAGAAAAATATCGCAGAAAAGAACAATGCAATCTCCGAGCTGCTGAAAAACAACAGGTCACTTGTAGAGATGAGCAGGGCATCAGACTCTGCTGCAAAGGACAGAGGAGATGCCCTTTCAATGGCAAGGAATGAAACAGACAAGCTGAAGCGCGAGATTGAGCGCCTTAACTCTCTCATACAAAAGCAGCAGGCAGAGCATAAGAAGACAGCGGATGACCTTTCAGCAGGATTTGAGCTTCAGAAGCAGATGATGCTTGAGGAATCAACTGAAAAAGAGGTTGCCCTTAACACAAGAATAAAGGAGCTTGAAGAGCTTCTTGAGGATGCAAAGCGCTCTATGCAGGCGCGCAATGAGGAAATGGCATCAATGATGAAAAACCTCAATGAACAGTCAAGAAATCTCCTCTCAAACATGTCAAAGCCCATTGCCGAAGCGCCGCCTGATGAATTCAATATTATGCCGCCACGCGGGATAAGAAAGCCAATGAAGCAGGCAAAAGTTATAACACAGCAGCCGGCAAAGGGAATTTGGGAAAAAATTAAGCCAGAAGCAGCAGCTGCTGTTGCACCACTGGCATTTACACAGAGAGGCAGGATTTCAGAGATAATATCGGCAATTGACATCGCCTCTTCAAAACAGCCGATTGAAAAGATAAGGCAATCCTTCCTAAGCTCGGGCTATTCGGCGTCAGAAATAGACGAGGCAATTGCCAGGTGGAACAGCCAGAATAAAAAGTAAAGAATTAAATATTAAAAATAAAAATAAATTACATGCTCTTCTTTACTACTATTGGCTGGCTCTTCATCTCAAGATAGTCGTAGTTTGCGGTTATTGTAACTGCTTTTTCATATTTGCTGTCAACACTTGTGTCTATCTGCTGCACGCAGTTTATTGTCCTTTTTCCCTGATAAAGAGTCATGAATCCTGAATTATCGTTTCCGCTTGTGAACCCTGTGCATTTCAGCCCAGGCAGTCCAGTGTCCACGGTAACATAGACCTTGTTCCTGTTGGCAAAGGTGTCAGCGCACGATAGCCCGCTCATGAATATGTTTCCATTGCCCTTCTGCTCTATTGTGAACTGGAAACCTATCTTGTCCTTGCCCCCGACGCTCTGGGTAAATAATGTAATCTGCACTGGCGCGCCAGAGTTTTCAACAGTCTTCTTTTCGTTAAGGTTGCATACAGTTGACTTTGTGTCCATCAAATTGCTTTTTATGCAAAGCATCACATTAGCATTTGTCTGGTAATTGTAGCATACCTGCGCTATAATGTTGTATTGCAGATCTCCAAGAACTTTGCCCAAATAGTTGAAATTGTTAAACTCAACTGCCACTGGAATTGAGGGCTGCTTGTTGTTTGAGGCATCCTTTGTAACGCCCTGAAGGTCATCTGTTGGATGCTTTGACAGGGCAGCAGGGCTCTGTCCAAACGCAGCAGGGTCTATCCCAATTATTGATACTGTAACCTTGTCTTTAGGCACAGTGTATTCGCCGTCGTTTGTGAGCATCACTACAACATCAAAAGGATTGCTTCCCGAGTCATAGACCTGATTTGGAGGTGCGTTCTCTTCAAAATTAATTAGAATGCCGTTTGTGCCTCCTACAAATGTGCTTCTCTTATTTGTATTGCTTGTATTGCATCCGAATGTCAGGGCAATTCCTATGAGAAGGATTGCCATCAAAATTTTTTTATCCATTTTCTCAGACCTCATATCCTTTTAATCTCAACATTTTTTTGGGTTGCATATTCATAGCCGTATCTGATAACCAAATTCAGAGGGGTTACATAAGCATTTTGTTCCTTGCCAATATCTGCTTTGCAAACAACTAGGCCCTCATTGTTTATAAGCCTCACACTATTTGACTTTCCAAGAGAGCAGGATATCGGCTTTCCGCTGGAAATTGTTCCTGAAACTGAAACAACATCCAAATCAGCCTGCCCGAGTGATGTGCAGGATGAGGATTTTCCAGATGCAATAACGCTTCCGCCCCCAACATTCTTTATAGTAATGGTGAATATTACCTGCCCGATGCCGGATTCCTGCTGTATCGCAGCTACTGCAACAGGCCCACCCTGCCCTCCAGAAGCAGACACGCTTTTGGATGGGGTGCACGCTTTTGTCCCTGTATTTGAGGGATTCGGGTCAACGCAGATGTTGAATGTGGCTGCTGTTGAGTAATCATAGCACACTATGGCCCTGATTGGATCCTGAATCAAATCAACATTCTGAGGGAGATTGACATTCACACTTCCAACATCCAAAAAGGCATAGGTGCCCTGGGGATTTCTGGATTCCTCCTTCCCCTCTATTTTTTGCAATGAAATGGATTTTGCCAGTCCAAACACTGCAGGGTCGTAGCCGTCAAAGAATATTTTCCCAGAGCCGGATTCAGCGCCCCTATTCCACACTTCAAGGGCAACTGGCACCTGCACAGCTGAGCCGCTGTCGCTGTAGTAGACCTCGTCAGGAGGGCTGCTTGCCGCATAGTTTATCTCTATGCCGCGGGTTCCTGTCCTGTAATTGTTGGTATTTGCAGTTCCTCCTCCGCCGCAGCCGTAGGAAAGGGCAATTAAAGCGGTGAGCAGAAATAACAGTGCGGGCGTCAATAATCTTTTTGAAGATTGTTTTTTCTTTGGCATTTTCTTCACTCTCAAATAAACATTACATTATATAAAGTTTTCCTTCATAAGCGTCTAACTGTTAAGCCTGAGAATTCTTATTGTTGTACTATCTGTATTGACATAGCCGTAGGTGACATTTATTTTCAGGGAAGTGACATAGGCGCTGTCATTCACATTCATCGATTGGCTGGTGCAAGTCACAAAGTCCTCATCATTCTGGGAGAGGTCAGCATAGTTTCTCGGGCTGCAGTCAAGCGGCTTAAAGCCCAAAGTCGCAGAAACTATTGCCCTGCCGAACGCGCTTGAACTCAGGGAACCGCTGCTTGAGCAGAAATTTGACGTCTGGGAAGGATTCACCACAAAGCCGCTTCCCTCATTGGATATGTGTATTGTGAATGTAAAATTCATCTTACTTTCGCTTTCAAAAATTTTTGCAATATCAATTTCATTTACCACTACAGGGGCGCCCTGGCTTGAGAGGCTGATTTTATTTTTGAATGTGCAGGCGCTCTTGACATTGTCAGAGCTATACATCGATTTATCAATGCACACTGACGTCTGCGCAGTTGTTGTGTATTTGTAGCATGTCTTTACGCTTATGCCTGCTTCCTGCTCGTTCTCGCTCCCAATGTCAGGAGCCCTCATGGTGAAGAACTTGACATCCCTTCCTCCGACAAAAGTTCTGGTGTCCTCCCTGCCCTGTATTGTGAATGTCGCCTTGTCAGAAGAGCTTGTAATTATGCTGCTTTCAAAATTGTCTGCGCCAATCACGAGAATCCCATTATCTATTTCATAGGCGCCGTAATTCTCGAGCAGAACGCCGACAGTAAACGCAGTGTTTGAATAAACAGCTTTAGGCGGCGCGTTGTCCATGAATGAAACCCTCAGGGCTTCTGAGCCAGTGTGGGCGTTAAAAAGGCTTCCGCCCCCGTATGAGGAGCATCCTGAGATGAAAAGAACTGAAACTGCGAGGGCAATTAAAAACATCCAGTTTCCGATAATATTTGTTTTGTTCATTTTCATTGCAATGTGCTGCAAAAATAATTATGCCACTGTTTCATATATGATTCCAATTTATTTGCATAATCTGTTCCATCTTCGCCTTCTGCACCGGCAGGACCATAAAATGAAAATGCGCAGGTTAAAAGTGATTCGGGTGTTGAATGTGAATCGCGCTTGCAAAAGACGGTTGTATCAATTTTAGTGTAAGTGTTTATTCTCTCTGCCGCACAAATGATATCTCCTGAAACCGAGTTTTTAATATATCTAGGATTGTCTTTTGAAGTGCATCCTGCAATATGATCAGGTATTCCATCACCATCATCATCTCCTGCACTGCCCATGCTTGTTTCATGGTACATCAGAGCAAGAAGCACGTTTCTCATCGAGTCAGGAGTCAGCCAGTCAGGTTGGTATTGACTCAAACCTTCGCTGATTCCATTTTTTATCTCAGTGCTGAATTTTCCGCTTTTATAAGCTGTTCTATAAGTTTCAGGGGGTAAATTTGAAGCATCTGCATCGCTGCAATCCTCACTTAATGCTTCCAGCGCTGCTCCGCTTCCTGAGCTGCTTGAGCTGCTCGACGTCTTCAGCGTCAGGTCCATCTGGCTAGTCATACGGTAAGTGTATTGGGCAGTTATCTTTATGTGCCCTTTCCAGGGCTCAAAGCTCTGCTCGCTTGGCATTTTCACATCCAGGCCGCAGACATAAGACCTCACTGTCTTTATTGTATAATTTTCAGAATCCTTTTTGTCCAGCTCATACTTGTTAACATAGTTGTTGGATTGCTTGAGTTCGAAGGGGCAGGCGTCATTCTCTTCTGCAATCTTGTAAATCTCCATATTCTTGGGAAGCTCTATGATAATATTGTCAACGCCTATAATTTCGCCGTTGTAGTAGCCCCACTGGTTAAAGAGTGCGAACACCAGCTCTGCAGGAACGCTCTCTTTGGAACCGCTCTTCTGGACTCCTATTGGAACCTGGTTGACCTTTATGCCTATGTTCATCGGGCCGTCATTGAATGTTGCAATGGGGTCTGGGTCTATCTTGTAATGCGTTGAGAGAAAGTCCCTTCCCCACATCTCCATCATGATGTTTCTCCTTTCTTCATCCATCATGTAAACCGGCAGGTCCGAGGTTGTGTTGAAGGGGAAAGAAATTGAGGTCTTTATAGTATTTATCCCCGAGTTTGTATTCACAGTTTTAAGGATGCAGGTTATCGTCCTCTTGTTGTTGCTTATGTCTGCGAATGGAATTGTTTTTGGGCTGACGCTTTTTGCGTCATTTCCGATTATTGAGCAGTTTGTGGTTGCCTTTATGCTGCTGTAAATTTTCAGGTTGACCCCGCTCACGTCAGCGGAAACCGTAACCTGCTCTCCCGGCTTGTATTCTTTGTCAGGAAGCATGAGCTGGGGGTCTGAAATTTGTATGCCGACATACTCGCCCTCTGCTTGCCCCCTGGGGCAGTTGCCCGATGCGCACTGTATCTGCGTATCCACATAGTTTGAGAGCTGCTTCCTCATGCTCTGCGTGAATTCAGTTATGCTGGCAACGCCGCCTTTTAGTGCGGGCGCGCCTTTGTTCTCCTGAGCATATGACTGCGCCAGCGGCCAGAATATAGGCACAAAATAGAATATCACAAAAAGTATTGCAAGGACTATTATGAACTGAAGCACGCGCCTGCCTGGAATGAAAAGTAATATCAGAATTATCCCGATAAGAACTCCAATATATATCACTGGGGACAGTCCCATAACATATAGCCCTATTGAGGCGCCTACTGCAGCTGCAAGCCCGGGAATCTTGGCAGGAAACGATTCCATGAAACTTTGTTTTCTCTGCGCCCACTCAGCCCTTCTTGCTGCCTGCTCAGCACTTATACTATTTCTATAGCCTTGCAATTCCGGCCTGTTTTTTTCAGCGTCTGCAATCTCACGCTTCAATTCTATGCCGCTTCCCAGTTTTTTGAATGCTGTCTGAATCTGGCTTCCAAGCTTTGAGAAGAAGCGTCTTTCCTCAGGAGGCGCCTTTGGGCTTATTGCAATACTAGAAGCGTCTGCCATCCTCTTTTTTTCCTCACTGGGCACCTAAATTTATGTTGTTTTTATTCTTTTCTAAAAAAAGAGAAAATAATAAAGAAATCTAAGGATTGAAATACTCAACCTTGAGCTCTGAAATTTCCAGGGTGTTTATCGGCTCTATCTTGAGCGCATTATTCCCCTGCAGCAGGTCCTCCTTGGGAAATTCATAGGTGTACTCAAAGTTGCTGATGTCAACCCTCTTGATTATGTTGTTTATCCTGAAGTTGAATTCTTTATGAGATGAGTCCGCGAACCTTATCTTCATTCTCGCCTTCAGCGTCTCGTTAATTATCTTGATGAATTCTTCATTCTTGATGTTAAAGTAGTATGTCGGGTATTGGATGTCCTTGAATGAGGGCACTATCTTTATCTGCTGGATTGAGTATCTGCCCGCATCTGCACTGAACGCTATGTCATTCTCCCCACTGACAAAGTATGATGGCGCAAGGTCAAATGCCAGTGGCGAGCCGCAATCAGGCACAAACTCAGCAACATTTCTGTCATTTATCTCAACGCTCATTTTTCCTGTTGTAGTGGAGGCGCAATCCACGTAAAAGGAAAGCATATATTTTTCCACATTATTCCTCTCAAAAGAAGCTATGTCAAATGAGCTCTTGCTGGACTGCATTGAAAGGTCTGTGACATAGCCGGTTATCTTGATGTCAAGGAGATCATAGCTGTTTTCTCTCCAGAAGGCGATTCCCGGGCTTGAGACAGAAAATTCAAGGGTATTGGTATTATTGGCAAGCAACTCCTTGGGAAGCTCAATAGGATTGGGGTTGTAGCTTGAAACTTCGCTGTTGTAAATCTCCTGTCCGTTCAGCTTGATTATAAGCCGTCCTGAGTGGCTGCTCGTTGCAAAAGATAATAAAGCATTGTCTGTGGTGTCAACATTTGGAATGTCAAATGTAACACTCTTTGAGGAGGAGCCGAAAATGTTGTTCTTCACATAAAATGGATTAATGTTCTTGAGCACAGCGGCATTTCTTGTGACTTTTATAAAAACATCTGAGATTGAATGCCCGTCGCTGTACTTGTCATATATTGAGGATGGCTCGAGCTTTCCCGGCTGCTCATCCAAAAGCAGCGCATAGGTCTTCTCTGTGCCAGTAGTGGTGTTTGTGGTGTTCTCTGTTAGAAGCTCCTGCCTGGTCTCAGCGGGCAGAAAGAGTATGTATATTATTATCAAGAGCCCGATTAACCCAATGAGAACTCCTGTGTTTGGACCGCCCTGCCCTGCCTTTGACTTCCTGAAATGATTGCGCATTGTGCTCCTCCGAAAAGCATTACAATTATCACTTCAAACAAATAACTTTATATATAAATCTTTTTCTATTGGGACATAGCAAATTGAGGAAAAATGAGAGTCATTTATAAAGACATGAGGAACGGGAAAATCAGGCTCAGGGCAGAAGCCCTAGATGACCTCTGGACGCTGTCCAACATCATAGAGCCGGGCGACATTGCCAGCGGAAGAACTGTAAGGAAAATAAAGCTGGGAGGAGAAGATGAAAAGAGCGAGAGCTTCAAGAAGGATGTTTTACTGTCCATCTCAGTTGAAAATGTTGAATTTCAGAAATTCGGAAACACCCTGAGAGTTTCAGGAAAGATAATTGAAGGGGCAGAGGATATACCCTCGGGTTCATACCACACACTAAATATTATTCCAGGGACTGAAATAGAGATAGCAAAAAAAGAATGGCTTAACTTCCAGCTCAGCAGAATAGAGGAGGCCGCAGCCAGCCAGCCCAAAATAATTGTATGCATATTTGAGAGGGAAAAGGCGGTTTTCTACATGCCAAGGGCCCAGGGCTACGAGAAGCTGCTCGAGCTAAAGGGCGAAGTTGAGAAGAAGATGATGAAAAGCCAGGTCGCCGACTTCTATGCTGAAATTAAAAAGGCAATTATTGACTATGACAGCAAGTTTTCCCCAGAAAAAATCATAATTGCAAGCCCTGCATTCTGGAAGGAATACCTCTCAAAGCAGATAACAGAGCCGGAGCTGAAGAGCAAAATAATTTATTCAACAGTCAGCTCTGCAGATGTGACAGCAGTGGCTGAGCTGATGAAGAGGCCGGAGCTTCAGGCAGTGCTTCGCGAGGACCGCGTCTCAATGGAGGAATCCCTTGTCTCAGAACTTTTGGAGAAGATAGCCAAGGGCGGGCTTGCAGAATACGGGCTCGAGCAGGTAAAGTTTGCAGTCGAGTCAGGTGCAGTTGAAAAGCTCCTTGTGACAGATTCATTTATACAGCAGTCCAGGCAGGAGGGCTCCTACACCAATCTTGAGCAGCTCCTGAAGTCAGCAGAGAGGATGAAAGGCAAAATTTTCATAATATCCTCTGATAATGGGCCCGGGACAAGATTGGACGGCATAAGCGGGATAGGTGTAGTTCTCAGATATCCGATAAGTTAATAAATCTGGGCATTTTTTACAGTGCAGGGGTGAAAAAATGGTGAAATATCTGCTTCCAAACAGAACGTATCTCATTCAGAGATTAAATGAGCCGGCTGAAAGAAAGGGCAAAGCGCTTGTAAATCCTTTTTCTTTTGGAGCAGGATACAGCGGATTAGAAAAAAAGACAGAGGAAACGCTAGCCAAAATCTGGTCGTGGGATTATATGGGCTCTGCTCAATTTGAAGACGGCATAGCCCAGCGCGCCCTGAAATCTGTTTCAGAATATTTCTCGGCGAATGACTTCGCTGCAGGAACCTGCCATCTGCCTGATGAGAAAGAGGTGTATTACCTGTGCAGTAGGGAGGATGAAAAGGGGGTTAAAAAGACGATTGAGAAATTATACTCCGACGAGCGCTCTTTTCACCTGAAGGAGCCCGCGTGGGTAAGACAAAGCTTTAACAACGAAGAATATCATGAGAAAACAGCAGGGTGGCTTGAGCTGAATAATAATTTCATATTTTTCAAGGACAAAAAAATGTATAAGCGGATTCTAGAACAGTTTATAGAACACTTTGTATAACTGCCTGGCATCAAATATTTTTTTTAATAAATTATCTTCTTTTCAGAACTCTTTCTGTCTCCTCAGCAATCATAAGCTCTTCATTCGTTTTTATCACAAGCACCTTGACCTTTGAGCCCGGCTGTGAGATTATTGTATCATTTGCGAGGTTCTTCTTCCAGTCAATTTTGACCCCGAGATATCCAAAGTTTTCCAGCACCGCCTTTCTCATAATTCCTGAATTCTGACCAACGCCTGCAGTAAATACAATGGCGTCAACCCCGTTCATGACAGCCGCATAGGCGCCGATGTATTTTTGGAGGCGGTGCGCAAATATGTCAAAAGCAAGCTTTGCTTCTGGCTTATCCTTCCTGCCCAGATTTGCAAGGATGTCCCTGAAATCAGAGGAGAATCCAAGTATGCCTTTTATTCCCGACTCCTTGTTAAGCATATTGTCAATCTCATCTGCAGAAAGCTTCTGCTCCTTCATCAGGTATAGGATAATTCCCGGGTCAATGTCCCCTGAGCGCGTGCACATCATAAGCCCCTCAAGGGGAGTGAAGCCCATGCTGGTTTCAATGCTCTTTCCATATTCCACAGCTGCAATTGAGGCGCCGCTTCCGATGTGGCACGTTATTATCCTGAGTTTTTTGATGCTCTTCTTAAGCACTCTTGCCGCTTCAAGCGCGACATATTCATGGCTTATGCCATGGAAGCCATACTTTCTTATCCTGCCCTTAGTGTAATACTTTAATGGTATTGGGTAGAGATATGCCTTTTTAGGCATTGTCTGATGAAATGCAGTGTCAAATACAGCCACCTGCCTCTTGCCAGGCATGAGCTTCTCGCACGCCTCAATTCCCAAAAGGTTTGGGGGATTGTGCAGGGGGGCAAGCTTTGCATACTTCTTTATGGCAGAAATGACTTTTTTGTCTATAACTGCGCTTTTTGAGAACATCTCTCCGCCGTGGACAACCCTGTGCCCTATTGCATCAATATCATTAAGGTCATTAACTGCGCCGGTTTCAATTAGAATCCTGAGGATTTCCCTAAGTGCATCCCTGTGGTTTGCCAATGGAAGCAGGAGAATTTTCTCTCCCAAATTCTTTTGCTTTATGCTTACAAAAGAATCCCCAAAGCCAATCCTGTCGGCAATTCCAGAGCACAATTCCTCTCTATTCCTGAAGAGCGCATACTTAAGAGTAGCGCTTCCCGCATTCACAACAAAAACAAGCATTTTTCCTGCTTTCATCATCAATTGCTCTCTGCCTGTATGGCAGTTATTATCGCCATTCCAACAATGTCCGATGCCTTGCATCCCCTTGAAAGGTCATTCACCGGCTTTGCAAGCCCGATTACAATAGGACCTATTGCAGTTGCGCCGCCAAACCTCTCGACAAGCTTGTAGCCGATATTCCCTGCATTCAGGTCGGGAAATATGAGGACTGTGGCATTGCCCGGAATCCTTGAATCCGGAAACTTCAGCCCTGAAACCTCGGGGACAATTGCAGCGTCAAGCTGCATCTCGCCCTCAATCACAAGGTCAGGCCTTTTTTTCCTCGCAATCTCTGTAGCATTCCTGACTTTTTCAACGAGCTCATGATTTGCGCTTCCGTGTGTTGAAAATGAGAGCATGGCAACCCTTGGCTCAATACCGAGCATACTTGCAGCATCTGCAGCGCTTATTGCAATATCAGCGAGCTGTGCCTCATCAGGGTTGGGATTCACAGCGCAGTCGGCAAAAACAAAATTGCCCAATCTGTGGATTATCAGAAAGCAGCTGCTTGCAAGCATTATCCCCGGCTTTGTCTTTATTATCTGGAAAGCAGGTCTGAGAGTGTGAGCAGTGGGGTGGGCTGCGCCTGAGATTACCCCGTCGGCCTCGCCGAGCTTGAGCATCATCGTAGCAGCATAAATCTTATCCTCAAGAAGCTTCCTTGCAGCATCAATGGTAAGCCCCTTTTTTTTCCTCAGCCCATAAAGTTGCTGCGCATACCTGCCATAGTCAATCTCAGAGAAGTCAATTATCCTGATTTTCTCCTTTGCAGAATCAGCTATTTTCAGCCTTGAGAGGCAGGCATTGATTTTCTTGGCTATCTCCTCTTTCTTTCCCAGGAGCACAGGAGTCGCGATTTTGTCTTTTGCAATAAGGCAGGCCGCTTCAATAATTCTTGGATCATCATTCTCCGGAAAAATTATTCTCTTGTTAAGCCTCTTTGCCTTCTTCTCAAGTTCAGAGAGAATTCCCATGAATATTCGGAATTTTAGGATGAATTTAAATCTTTCTGCCTGTCAAGCATCCTCTCTTAAAAACAAAAAGTTTTATAAATAGCCCATATCCCCTAGAAAAAATAATAACGTTCAAGATACCAAGGTATTAATTATGACCACAAAAATTGTTGGCGCAAACTCACTCCAAAAAGGCAACTACGTGATAATGGACGGCGCTGCCTGCAGGGTAACTGATGTCCAGATATCAAAGCCTGGAAAGCACGGGCATTCCAAGGTAAGGTTTGAAGGGAATGGCCTTATAGACAACAAGAAGAGGATTATGGTTCTCCCAGGGCACGACAATGTTGAAGTTCCAATCATAGAGAAGAAGACAGCGCAGGTGCTTTCAATTTCAGGAGAAAAAGCAAGCGTAATGGACATGGAGTCATTTGAGACATTTGAGCTTGAGATTCCAGAAGAGCTTAAAGGGCAGGTTACAGACGGATGCTCAATATTATACTGGGTTGTCCTTGACGCAAGGGTAATGAAGCAGCTTAAGGTTTGAATGGTGTAAGAAATGAAATTTCCAGAAGCAGAAACAAGATTGTTCAAGAATGTGTTTGTCTGCAGGAAGTGCAAGACAAAGAGAAGGGCTCCTATGATGAAGGTCATGGCAGGGAAGATTTCCTGCAGAAGATGCGGGAGCAAGGCATTAAAGCCAGTCAGGAAGAAGTAATTTTGAGTTTTGACTTTATGGCATAAATATAATTTTTCTCGAAACTTTTTTAAACCGAGAGGAAAACAGCATGGCCATGAACTATGATATTCTCGCTTTTTTGATTTTTATAGCAATGCTCAGCATTGTAATGTACAAAAACAAGAAGCGGCTGTCCCTGCAAAAAGTTCTCTATCCCTTTGTCTACATAATTCTTTACAAGACACAGCTCGGTATAGGGTTCATGAAACGCCTTTCCAGCAGGCACAGGCAGATTATAGTGACAATTGCATACTGCTTCATCGGCTTTGCATTTGCCGGAATGATATTCATATCATATGCCATCCTAAGGACGATGATTCAGTTCATAATCTCGCCGAAGACAACACAGACGGGAATGGCTTTAATCTATCCTGGAACCAGCATACCCGGAATTGGCTATCTTACTTTTTGGTACTGGCTCATAGGGCTCTTCACAATTGCGCTCGTCCACGAGCTTGCGCACGGCATAGTTGCTGTTGCGCACAAGATAAAGATAAAGTCCAGCGGATTTGCAGTGCTTGGGATAATCGCGCCGCTGTTTCCCGCTGCATTTGTAGAGCCAGATGAAAAAGAGATGCGCAGGAGACCGCCGATACAGCAGTACTCAGTGCTTGCAGCAGGCCCAATGATAAACCTGCTGATTGCGCTGCTTCTGTTTGCTCTGATGCCCTACGTGGCTGACTCGTCAAACTCGATGCTCGCGCCATTTGAGTCAAGGATGACTGTCCCAACTGGCTTCTCATTCACCATAAGCAATGCCTCAATGCCGGCAGGGCAGGCAGGGCTTGTCAATAATACGTTCATCACCTCAGTAAATGGAGCAAATGTTACTTCTGCTGATTCCTTCATAGAGCAGCTCTATTACTGCACAAAGCCCGGGCAGGAGATAACCCTTGCCAGCCATAATGCAAGCTATGCAATAAAGACAATTGAAAGCCCTGCAGGGAACGGGCGCGCATACATTGGAGTTGAAAACTTAAGAAATGTAAGGGCAGTTGCCCCAGAATACAGAAGCGCATATCCTGTTTTTGCCTGGTTCAAGGGACTCTTCAAATGGCTGTTCCTGCTGAATTTCTTCATAGGGCTTACCAACCTTCTCCCAATATTCATAACAGACGGTGCAAGAATGCTGCAGGTGGCGCTTGAGGACACTATTTCAAACAAGAAGAGGGCAGACCTCATATGGAAAGTGATAAACTGGATGTTCTTTGCGCTCATAGTGATAGGGCTTCTCTCGACCTATTTTAAGAAATTCTTTTAGCCAATTGAAAATAAATAGAAGCAGATAAAATAATTGAAAATTAATTTATACAATGTCCTCTTCTGCAAGAACAAGGAAGTCGCCTGTTGCGATGACTGCGCTGAAGGGTATAAGGATGTTCCCCTCCTTGTCCTTCTCAAGCTCCATCTTCTCAGTGTAAGGGGTTGGGTTCTTCAGCACCAGGTGTATAAGCTCCCCGGATTTTGTCTCAAATATGATGTCGCCTACCTCTCCGAATTTCTTGCCTGATTTGCTGACAACGGTCTTTCCCAAGAGCTGGGCGCTTATCTTCTTTTCTTCTCCTGCCATGTTCTGCTCACCTTTCAAAAGATAGTATGATTTTATCTCTAATCCTTGTTAATCACAATAATTAAGTTATATATAAAACTTTTTATTAAAGCCGCACGAGCTGCCGGAAAATTTCCACTGAGTGCCAAATGGCAAACACTCAATACTTTTTTATATTACGCCATTTTAGTCATTTCCATGAAATTTGCCCACATGGCGGACTGCCACATAGGCGCCTGGAGGGAGCCGAAGCTCAGGGAGGCAAACCTGCAGGCATTCTTCAGAGCAATAGATATCTGCATTGAAGAGAAAGTTGACTTCATTCTCATTTCCGGAGACCTCTTTAATACAGCATTTCCTGGAATAGACGGGCTGAAAGAGGTTGTTCTGAAACTGATGGAGCTAAAGGATGCAGAAATTCCAGCGTATGTAGTGCCGGGCAGCCATGACTTCAGCCCCTCTGGAAAGACCATGCTTGACGTCCTTGAAAATGCGCGGCTTTTCACAAACGTATTCAGGGGAAAGGTTGAGAACGGGCTTTTGAAGCTGAAGTTCACAGAGGACAGGAAAACAGGGGCGAAGATAACAGGAATCCTTGGAAGGAGAGGTCTGCTTGAGCAGTCCTACTACGAGAACCTTGACAGAAAATCGCTTGAAGAGGAGCCCGGGTTCAAGATATTCATGTTCCACAGCCCAGTGCAGGAGCTCTGCCCTGAAGGAGCAATATTTGACTCCTCTCCACTATCCTTCTTCCCAAAGGGCTTCAATTACTATGCGGGCGGGCATGTGCATACAGTGCTTTCAAAGAAGATTGAAGGATATGGCATTTTCTCCTATCCCGGGCCGCTCTTTCCCAACAGTTTTTCAGAGATGGAGGCGCTGCAGAACGGCGGCTTCTACATTGTAGATGAGGGCGGGGAAAAAATAAAGGCAAGCTACCGCCCGATAATACTTTACAATGTCTACCCAATCTCAGTTGACTGCGAGGGCAAGAGCGCAGAGCAGGCAAGGGCTTTAATCCTCGCAGCAGCAGAAGGCAGGGAGTTCATAAACACAATAGTGCTAATCAGGCTTTATGGAAAGCTCTCCCTGGGAAAAAGCTCTGACATAAACTTTTCAGAAATCTTCTCACAATTCTACAGCAGGGGCGCATTCTTTGTAATGAAGAACACCAATGCGCTGAAAACAGATGAATTTGAGCAGGTGACATCTTCTGCAGATTCAGTGGAGAATATAGAGGAGCTGCTGATAAGCGAGAACGCAGCTAAGATGCGCTTCGGGAAAATCTCTGAGGAAAAATCCAAATTGTTCATCAAGGCGCTGATGACAGTCCTCTCATCAGAGAAAAAGGAGGGCGAGCGGGTCTCTGACTTTGAGTCCCGAATAAGAGATGATTTCAAGAGGGCGTTAAAAGAGAGTTACGGACAGGATGAACGCTGAAAAAATAGGGGAATTTCTGAAGCCGACTGAAAAGGCAATCCAAATATTCATTCCACTTCTTGCTTTCTTCTCGCTCTGGCTCTTTGCAGCGCGATTTCCAGTTTACTTCTTCATCGCCTTTGCAGCCTTCATTTACATATACGCCTGCGACCTTTCAAGAAGGATGCAGTTAGGGAGGATAAAAAGCGCAGGGCAGCTTGCCCTTGACCTCTCTCTTAAAATGCTTGCTTTTTTCATGGCAATGCTTCTCATTTACACACTTGGAAAAATTTAAAAGACAGGGCTCCTTCTGGGAAAATATGAGATTAGCGGGAAAAAGAGGAGATTCAAACATAGACATGGTGATAAGCCTTGCAATATTTCTGGTTTTCCTCGCCTGGTTC
>Ga0210016_1000321_pt1 | contig 41800 bp, 34 predicted proteins | sample CryGeyCG2014_300_FD_185454 | JGI IMG/M metagenome (GOLD analysis project Ga0210016, IMG submission 185454) | Groundwater microbial communities from aquifer - Crystal Geyser CG02_land_8/20/14_3.00 (SPAdes) (version 2) | ecosystem: Environmental > Aquatic > Deep subsurface > Groundwater | place...
GCCAAATCAGAAAATTACAAAGCAAACTTTACAAAACGTTGCGTTACAAAAATTCGTGATTTAACGAATATCGTTTCCGTTACATAAATTCATGATTTAATACGGGATCCGACAGAAAGCCTGTTTGGGGATGTTTACTCAATTAAACCATCGGTTTCAATAAAAATCCTCCTTTCTTTCCTTTTTACCCCCTTTGCGCTACAATTGAGGCAAGGATATTAATCTTCAATATCACCTGATATTGTATCCGTCTTCGGCCAACTTGCCTTACTCCCTCTTTTATTTTTATCATCCATTTCCATCACGAACGAAAGATCTTAATAATTTCATAACACCAGTTGACAATTATGGTTTACATATGATAACATGTATTTGTTATAAATGGTCAGGAGGTTTAACTTATGCAAAAAGATGAAGAAAGCTACATAACAACAATAGAACTAGCCAATATGTTGGGGATTAGCCGAGTGGCCGCGGCTAAAAAAGTTAAGAATTTCATCAAAGAAAACGCTATTAGAGCATTTGAAAAAGGAAAAGGTTACATCATTGAACGGAATTCGCTTCCCGAAGATATTAAGGTTGAGATAAGAAAACAGCAAGAAGAGGCTGCCAAAAAAATAACAGAGCTAGGCGTGAAATCAGGAAATGATCTTGAATTTGAAAAAGAATTATGGAAAGCTGCGGATAAATTACGTGGAAGTATTGACGCCTCTGAATATAAGCATATTGTTCTTGGGCTACTTTTCTTAAAATATGTCTCCGATTCTTATTATCAAAGACGCTGGCAATTAGAAAAATGGACAAGTGATCCCCAGAATAATGAATATTTCATAAAAAATGAAAAAGACAGAGTTCACATTGTAAATGACAGAGATCAATACAAAAATACAGGGGTTTTCTATATTCCGGAAAAATCCCGATGGGAGCAGTTAAGAAACCATGCCATGCACCACGACATCGGGAAATACATTGACGAAGCGATGGAGGCGATTGAAAACGAAAACCCGAAGGAACTAAAAGGCGTGTTGCCAAAAATTTATACAAAAACTACTCTGGACTATCAGATCCTCGGCGAGCTAGTAAACATTTTTTCAAAAATAAAGTTTGACCACGACATAGATAAGGAAAAAGACATCCTTGGTCGTGTGTACGAATACTTTTTGGGACAGTTTGCCTCGGCCGAAGGAAAAAGAGGCGGAGAGTTTTATACCCCTCGTTCTATTGTTTCCCTCTTGGTTGAGGTACTTTCACCTTATGAAAACGCTAGGGTATTCGACCCTTGTGCGGGTAGCGGAGGAATGTTCGTTCAATCTAGAGAATCTCTTACAATGCATCAAAAAGACTCCGCAAAAATTTCTTTTTTCGGACAAGAAAGCAATCCGACAACACTTCGGCTTTGTAAGATGAATCTGGCAATTCGTGGAATAATCGGTCAAATTGAACTGGGAAATTCATACTACGATGACAAGTTTCCCGATCTCCGCGCAGATTTTGTGCTGGCTAATCCTCCGTTTAATGCTGACTGGGAGCCGGGGCGACTTTCCGATAAAGACCCGCGTGTTAAATTCGGCACGCCGCCCGGAAGTAACGCTAACTTTTTATGGATTCAACACTTCATTCATCATCTTTCGCCTAACGGAATGGCAGGTTTTGTTATGGCAAACGGTGCGCTCGCAGTAAGTGGACGGGAGGGCGAGATACGCAAGAAAATCATTGAGGAAGATTTAATCGATGTGATTATTGCCTGTCCTCCTAAGCTTTTTTACAATGTTGCGCTTCCGGTTTCACTATGGTTCGTGTCAAAAAACAAAAAGAACGGTAGATTTCGGGAACGAACCGGAGAAACACTTTTTATAGATGCACGAGAGACTTTTGAGCAGATATCTCGCAAACAAGTTACCTTCACCAAAGAGCAGATTCAAAAAATCGCTGGCACCGTTCGTGTGTGGCGCGGCGAAACAGGCGCTGGGGAATATAAAGACATCGCTGGTTTCTGCAAGTCTGTCAAAAAAGACGAAATTGTCAAAAACGGCTATGTCCTCTCCCCTGGCCGTTATGTAGGCGTTGCGGAGGAGGAAGACGACGGTGTGCCATTTGAGGAAAAAATGACAACGCTATCAAATGATCTTAAGAAGTATTTTAAAGAAGGTGATAAATTGGAAAAACAAATTTTGGATAATTTAAAGAAATTGGAATGAATCAATCAGAAATAAAAAAATTTTTAGAATCGTTTAAACCAAGGCAAAGCCGCACCATCGTCATCGTCGACTACGGGAATGTGGAGAAGTGGAAATTAAGCCTAAGCTGGAAAGTCGATATTAAAAATTTGGCAACCCTGGTTAAAAATTTTGCTTACGGCAATCAATCGTTACGCCGTTTCTATTACGGCGCAGATTACGGCAGGGATGAAAAATCAACAGTATTAACCGAGTGGTCGAGATCAGTGATTGAGCGGGCGAATATGAATCGGTTTGAGGTGGTTAAAAAGCGCGTGAAGTACATTCATAATCTAAACAATAAGTTCGGTTTTGAGAAGAAGTGCGATCTGGATGTTGAAATGGCCGTTGATCTGATTAAGCTGCATGAGAACTACGATACAGTCATTATTTTTTCCGGCGACGGGGACCTGATGTACGCTGTTAGATATTTGCACGAAACGTATACAAAGGAGTGTTTTGTCTTCGGTGCTCGTGATCATGTGGGTAGGGAAATCTACGATGCCAAAAACGAGGGTTTCGTAACTGAAGTTTTATATGCCGAAGACTTTGAGTATCGGCTAAATAATCAAAGATTTTGGCCATAAATCAAAAACCCGCCCGAGGGCGGATTTTGATCAAAATGGGGTAAGCTTTCACTTACTAATTGAAATATAGCATACGAATTGACTATAGTCAAGACCTAGTCAAGAGTTTGGGGATAAGTACGAAATGATTAAAAGTATAAACAAAAACGGAATTGAGGGGTTAGAAATAAAAAATGACCACACAAACTAAAACAACTTGGCGGAAGGTGAAGTTGGGGGAGATTGGGGAAATAATAACTGGTAAAACTCCCTTGACCAGGGAACCGAAGAACTTCGGGGGCTATTTCCCTTTTATCACGATTCCTGATTTGAAAGATCAAAGATTTATCCTTAAAACAGAAAGGACAATTTCTGATATAGGAGCTCAAAAGATGAAAAATTTGAAATTGCCAGCAAATGCGGTGGTTATGTCGTGTCTTGCTACGGTTGGAGAAACTGGTATCACAACGAAAGAAAGTTTTACCAATCAGCAGATTAATTCTATTATATGTGACCCACAATCAGTCGATTATAGATTTGTATATTATGTATTTAGGCGGCTAAAACGACGACTACAGAAATATGACGGTTCGGTTTATACAAATATCTCTAAGTCAAAATTTGCGGATACTGAAATTGAAATTCCTTCAATCGGCGACCAAAAACGCATCGCGGATATTCTTTGCGTTTTTGATGACAAGATTGAGTTGAACAATAAAATCAGCCGGACACTTGAGCAAATTGCGCAGGCGATTTTTAAGGAGTGGTTTGTAAATTTCAAATTTCCCGGCCACGAGAAAGTAAAAATGGTTGATTCAGAATTAGGAAAAATTCCGGAGGGATGGGAAGCGAAATCGTGGGGAGAGCTAGAAAGTGAAAGTCTTGCAGGCGATTGGGGCGATAATACTGAAAGCACCGAGGCGCCACGGAAAGCTTATATTTTGCGAGGAACAGATATTCCCGCTCTTCAAGCTGGAAGTAAAGGCGAATGCCCAATTCGTTACTTATCAGATGATTCACTAGAAAGAAGAAAATTAAAACCAGGAGACATTGTGATTGAAATATCAGGCGGAAGTAAGGGTCAGCCGACCGGAAGAAGCATTTTCATAACCCAAGAGATCCTAAACCGCTTTGAGTTGCCTCTTGTTTGTACAAGTTTCTGCCGCTCGGTTCGAGGAAACGGAATCCTCGCCCCCATCTTGATGTATTTGCATTTATTTCGCCTTTATCAAACAAAAAAGATTTGGAATTACCAGCTGCAGTCAACCGGTATCAGTAATTTTCAATACGGACAGTTTAATAAATATGAGCGGCTAGTAATTCCGGACAAAATCATTCAAGAAAAAATTGCTGATACTTTATATTCATACATTGAATATGGTCATCTTAACGAAAACCAAAAATTAGCCGCGCTTCGTGACTTGCTTTTACCAAGATTAATGAGGGGGGAGCTAAGAGTATGAATATGAACATGTTTTATTTTTTAACACAAGAGAAGATTTCGGCAGCGAGGTTAGCTTTTCAGCAACTGGAAACCAAAGATTGGCATACAGGAGATTATTTTTTTGAAACATTTGGACCTGGGAATGCTATCAATTTTGTTGATAGGCCATATGAACGATTTAACGATTATGAATTATTGCTTAAGCTTTTAAAGAACGACGACCAAGAGAAGTATTTAGAAATTCATAAAGGCACCCCATTTTACTTTCTTGCATGGACCGCTTTTGGATTGAAAGATTATGAGAGGGCAGTTTTTTACATGGATGCCGCTATTTCTGAAGATCAAAGGAAAGCACCAAATCGGCCACTTGAAGAATGGATCAAGGATCCAGCGAGTCTGTTTTTAACATTAGAGGAGCAGGGAAATCAGAGCGCGAAAGAAATTACGCTCCAGCTACGACAAACTATTGATAACGAATTTAGGCGATTTAATCCGTTTTCAAATTTACCTGCTTTAGACGTTAAATTTTTCATTGAGAAATTCGTAATGTAAATCGTAAGAAATATAAAAAATAGGTCAATAATTACAGCCATTTATAGTTTTGTTTTGGAATTTCAGGACAGATATGAAATGATTAATCTCCGTAGCAAAGACGGGGGTTCTATTGAACCTATTTTAACTCATCTATTCAAGGGTGGATTGATTTTTGAGTCATTACTAAAGCATTTATATCCATCAAAAGATGATGGTTCTAACTGCAAAATACTTAGTGATATTTTTAATACCTCAAAGTTCAGATCTGACTTTACAACTGGAATTCAGACAAGTGCAAATTCATTAAAAGAAATTATTGAAGTTATGGGGAATGATTTACAAACGGCGTTTAGTACTACGAGTAAGTTACGCAATACATCGGGGCATAATCTGGTTTGGGATGATGTTTTTAACACCCCGGAAAACTATAAAAAATTATACGAACAAGTTCTAAATTCTATCTTATATATCATTGCCAAGAAGTATTTATGAAAAACCTTAACGAAGACACATTAACTGAACAGCCGGTTATAGAGTGGCTCAAAGAAATGGGCTATGACTATGAATTTGGGCCGGATTTAGCGCCCGGGCAGATTTTGGGCGAGCGCGATGATTTTCGCGAGGTTATTTTAGCTGGCCGATTAAAGCGATCCATTCGCCGGCTCAATCCTGATTTGCCGGAAAACGCAATTGATGACGTGGTGCGGATTATTAAAAAGGTGGAACATCCGAATTTGGAAATCGCTAATAAAGAAGTTTATAGAATGCTTACCGAGGGCGTTAAGATGGGCGTTCGCGACAGGTCGGGCGAAGAACAAGGACGGCTCATTAGGGTTTTTGATTTTGAAAATCCACAAAACAATGAATTTTTGGTAGTCAATCAATTTGCGATTCAGGGCTTGGAAAAAGTTCGCCGGCCAGATATAACAGTGTTTGTAAACGGAATTCCGCTTGCGATTTTTGAGCTTAAAAACCCCGCGCTTGAAAATGCAACGATCTATACTGCCTACGAACAGTTGCGAGAATATAAAAAAGACGTTCCGGAAATTTTCAAATATAATCAGGTGCTTGTTATTGGTGACTTGATTGAAGCTAAGCACGGCACAATTTCATCGTCTTGGGAGTGGTTTTCTCATTGGAAAGGCATCGAGAGTGAAGATGAGAAGAATTATAGCATTTCCAAACTTGAGACATTGACGCGAGGAATTTTCCATAAGATTCGGTTTTTAGATATTATTCATAATTTCATCGTTTTTGAAGCCGACGCTGAAAAAGACGCGAGTAAATACACAAAAAAGATGGCAATGTACCATCAGTATTTTGGCGTGAACAAAGCCATAAACGAAACATTGCGTGCTACCAAGCCGAGAGGAAATAAAAAAATCGGCGTTTTTTGGCATACGCAAGGGTCGGGTAAATCCCTTTCTATGGTTTTTTATACAAACAAGGCGAAGCAATTGGAAGAGTTGAAAAGTCCGACATTTGTATTTTTGACTGACCGAAACGACCTTGACGGGCAATTTTACAAAACGTTTTTACGAAGCGGCTACCCGAACGCGAAGCAAGCGGAAAGTGTTGCGGATTTAAAGGAAAGATTGCGTGGTGTAGCCGGCGAGCTGGTTTTTACCACAATTCAAAAATTTGACACCGAATATGAAGTTTTGAGCGAACGAGAAAATATTATCGTTGTCGCGGATGAGGCTCATCGCTCGCAGTATGCCAAGTTTGCCGCAAACGTCCGTGTCGCTTTACCCAATGCTTCTTTCATGGGTATCACCGGCACGCCAATCAGTTTGCACAATCGCGAGACGCGGCTCGTATTCGGCGACCATATCAGCGAATACAAAATAAACCAAGCCGTTGAAGATGGCGCGACGGTACCTATTTATTATGAAGGACGGCTCGTGCCTCTGCATTTGGCAAATCAATTTATTGATGAAGAGTTTGAAGATTTGACCGGCGAGATAGAGTTTGAAGCGAAGGAAGTTTATAAGCGGAAATGGGTCCGACTTGAGCAGGCCGTGAGTGCCAAAGATCGTTTGGAGCAAGTTGCAAAAGATATTACTGAGCACTTCAATAATCGTGGACTTGAAGGAAAGGGAATGATTGTGACAATTTCAAGAAAGACAGCCGTTGAGATGTATAAAATTATTTCAAAGATTCCTGACGCACCGCAAGCAGCGGTTGTCATTTCAAAACCAGAAGATTTTCCAGAACTTCATCAAGGAAGAGACACAAAAGAGTTAGAAAAGAAATTTAAGAATCCAGACGATCCATTAAAACTCGTAATTGTGTGCGATATGTGGCTCACCGGGTTTGATGTTCCTTCGCTTCATACCATGTACATTGATAAGCCACTTAAAAATCATACCTTGATGCAAGCGATTGCCCGCGTCAACAGAATTTTTAAGGACAAACCCGGCGGACTTATCGTTGATTATATTGGAGTTGCTGACGACTTAAAAAAAGCGCTTTCTATTTATAGCTCTGATATTCAAAAGGAAGCGATGATGCCAATTGAAGAAATTGTCGCCAAGATGGTTGAAAAGTATGACATTGTGCGGGCAATGTTTACAGGCGTTGAATATAAGGAATGGAAAAAACTAAAAGGTGCGGAACTAGCACAATTGTTCCAAAAAGCAGTTAATACGATTATTACCAACGAGAGAAGCGGAATGGTCGATGATGAAAAGAAAAAGCGATTTGCTAAAGAGACAGAATTATTGTCCCAGCTTTTCGCTTTTGTTATGCCTCACATGGAAGCGAACTCCATTCGGAATGAGGTTGAATTTTTCCAAGCCGTAAAGAGGGCAATTATCAAGCGAATAATTGTCCGGCCTGAAGGGATTGGCTTTGATGTTGAGTCTGTTGTGAGAGAACTGGTTTCAAAGGCGATCTCCGCCGAAGGTGTGATTGATATTTTTGACATGAAAGGCAAAGGCAAACCGGATATTTCAATTTTTGACGAAAAATTTTTAGAAGAAGTTAAAAATTTGAAATATAAGAATCTTTCCGTGGACGTGCTCCGCAAACTTTTAAACGACGAACTGAGGGTAAAAATGAGAATGAACTTGGTTCGTTACAAATCTCTACTCGATATGTTAGAAGATATTATTGAGCAATATGAAAACAACATTATTAATTCCACAAAAGTCATTGAGAAGTTGATTGATTTGGCAAAAGAAATTAAAAAGGTTGAGGGATTGGGCGCGGATATGGGACTATCGGAAGAAGAAATGGCTTTTTATGATGCTATATCAGCGGGTCGTAAATCTATCAACGGGAACGGCGAACTGAAAGAGCTCGTGAGAGAATTGGTCAAAACCATAAAAAGAGATTTATCCATTGACTGGATGAATAATGATATTATCAAGGCAAGAATACGCGCGAATGTTAAATTGCTACTATTGCGGAAAGGCTTCAAGACTGAAGAAAGCGAAAAGTTTTTGGATCTAATTTATCAACAAGCGTTTTCGTTGTATAGAGATTTTGTGCCTGTTGTGGCATTTAATTGATTAAATTTCTACTCCACCAGGTCAGCCTTGATTTCCTTCGTGCCGTTCTGGCGATATAAATGTTAAGAGTAATTATTATAATCCACAACGAAAGAAAAATTTATATGACCCGCAATCGGAAAAACCATTCCGGTTAAGCCGCAGAAAGATTGACGACTTTTTCAAATGCCCCCACTGTTTTTATCTTGACCGTACACCGTTTTTTACCCGCTTTTTTGCCTTTTTTACTCATTTGACTTTTAATCTCCATTCTGGTAAATTAGTAATATGGCTAAATTAATGAATTGGAATAATTTTGAGCGGCAGTTAAAGGAAAAGAAACTTTTGCTGTTTTCTCCTCTTGATATCACAAGGCTGTTTGGTATTTCCAAAGTGGCGGCTACTTTTCTGGTACATCGTTATGTGCAAAAAATGTTTATCCGTCGCGTCAGAAGAGGTCTTTATGTCTTTCCCGGCCTTTTACCGCCCGATTTATATTTAGCCAATAAGATTTACGAACCATCCTATGTATCGCTGGAATTTGCCCTTTCGTATCATCGGGTTATTCCGGAAACAGTGTATGAAATCACGTCAGTAACCACCAAATCCACCCGTTGTTTTACGGCCTTAGGGAAAATATTTTCGTATCATAGCCTAAAGCAGGACGCTTTTACCGGATATATTCTTGAAAAACAGGATGGTTTTACCTATCTGATAGCTGAACCGGAAAAAGCCTTTGTTGATTGTATGTACCTTAGAGCAAAAGCCAAAAAGGAGTTACTGCAAAGATTTGATAAAGAAAGAATAAATAAAGACAAAGCGTTGCAATACACCGGATTTTTTAAGAACGATAATCTCACTCGTATCATTAAAAGGGCGCTGGAATGATTTTGAAAGAATCAATCAAAAAATTAGCCATTCAATATCAGACAACCGATTTTCCCAACATTATCCGTGAATATTTCCAGCATCTTTTTTTATCCGAAATGTATAAGCTGCCGGAAACTGATATATTGCTTTTTAAAGGAGGTACAGCCTTACGGCTTATTTACGGAAGTCCACGTTTTTCCGAAGACCTTGATTTTTCCTTATTTCGCGTTGAAGATTACCGGAAAAAAACGTATGTCGAAAATGTGTTTACCGGTGTTTTGGCGGCGATTGAAAAAATCGGGATTAAGGTGGACTTCAGTAAAAAATCAGGTGTGACCACTGAAGGTTATTTTGGCGACGCCAGTTTCCGGTTATATGATTATCCACCGGTCGGCGTCACGATTAATATTTCATCAAGAAAGGGAAAAACCTTAAGCGGTGAAGTTGATATCATTGCCAATGATTTTATACCGACATACAATCTTTTGCATTTGTCCCAAGAAAAGCTTGTCAACGAAAAAATTTTTGGTGCGCTTCTTGAGCGGAAGAAAGTCAGAGATTTTTATGACCTCTATTTTTTATTACGGAAGGGAATGGTAAATACAACACAAAAGAAACGGCTGGCAGCAGTTAAAGAAATGATTATAGCTGACGCTAAAAAGGTTAATTTCCGCAGTGAATTGGCTGTTTTTCTTCCTTCTAATCAGCAAACGATTATCAGTGATTTTCCCCGCGCCCTGGAGGATGAATTAAAGAGACAGTTATAATATTAAAAAACTCTAAAGTTCAGCTGTGATTTATTCTGTAGCGTTGAAACGGCTTTCAATTATATCCTTAGTAGATGATAAAGGAAATAAGATTGAGCTATAAACAGTTTAAACTATTTCTCCTAATTTGAGTAAATGGTTGTATTGCCAATCTCGTTCTTTGGCTACGGCAGCATCGGCATCAGAGATGTTGCTGGCTCGGTGTATTGCCTGTAAGGTATAATTTGCAGCACCAATAGAATGAGTTGGAACATGTGCAGTTGCCACCGCTTGACCTGCGGCACGGGCAGTAGAGCGAGCCGCATTATCCTCTCCTACTTCACGTGCAGCAGCATGAGATGCAAGTGAAGCCTTGCGTATATCATCCATCTTAAACACCCCTGTATTTATCCATGCCTGGAGTGCTTCGATAGCGTTTCGAGGGCGATGATCTTCTGGGTATTTTTCCTCAAAGTAAGGCATGACACGCTCGACACAATCAACTGTCCAGATGGCTAATGTTTTATGGTCAGTTTTTCTCACAAGCTCTACCATTGAATCGTCTTTGTGTGTAACTGAGAATTTGAATTTTTCCATAAAACTATTATACATAAAAATAACTATATCAAAATATCTCAATTATTTATTATATTGTATTGTTATGAGATATTATAGGAAATGAGATACCCTTTTTATACTGTCTCAAATGTCTCATTTTTGGTATACTCAGAGAAGTTACTATAGATGCTGAAAGGTGCTAGACCGACCTGCTCTACCATGCAATATATAAACTTAAAGTTTCAATCATTGCGATCAAGTGTGATATATATTGAATAATACCAACGAAAGAATTAGACGGTTTCTGGATTCTAGACGCATCCAGAATAACATTAAACTAAGGGTTTTAATACAGGTATAGTTTGCGAAGTAATACAATTTATGCTATTCTTTGAAATAGAGGATAGTAGATGGAAGAGTCAAAGAAAATTTTCTTGATCGAAGACGATACCGATATCTTAAATCTTTATCAAAGAGTCCTAAGGGATGAAGGTTTTGAAGTTTGTCTAAACAGTGACGGATCGAATGTAATCGAGCAAGCGCTTGAATTTAAACCTGATTTAATAGTTTTGGATATCCTTTTACCTAAAATTAGCGGTTTTGATCTCCTGCAGGCGGTAAAAGCGAACACCTCATTGTCAAATATTCCGGTTTTTATACTAACCAATGTGGCTGAAGAAGTTTCACTGAAAAAGGCGCTAGATTTGGGCGCCCACGAATATCTCACTAAAGCCGAATATACTCCCCAAGAAATCATCGATCATATTAAGCAACACTTTCGCGAACACCAATGAACTACCACTCCTTGCGCCGTGGTATCCTTCCCGCCGAATCCCTGCCTCGCTTATCAGGCGGGGGCAGATTCGGCGAGTTTATTAATCATTCGATTCATCCCTGCCTACCGGCAGGCAGGCCTGCCTCGCCGTCAGGCGGGCACGGGTAAAGTAAGTGGTCTTCTCGAATAATTATGAATCTCCCCCGACCTTACGGTCGGGGTTTCTTCTTTTTCTTCGCTTCGCTTGAGCCCGACTTCGTCGGGTAAGCTTAATACCGCCCCGCCATGCGGGACGGTTTTAAGCTTGGAAAAATAAACATACCAGTCTTAAATATCAGATTAGAACTAATTGACTTAATTTAAGGCGCTTTTTGACAGAAGTCAAAAAGCTAGATCTCTCGACAAGCTCGAGATGACAAAGGAGCAAGATCCCGTAATTCGCCTTAAATATGTCTTGTTTATATCTCGACTTTTTAGTATTCTAAGAAAAGTCGGAAGAAAATTTCAAGATAAAGGAGAATGGTAAAAATGAAGTATATCTTTGTTTCAGGAGGTGTAATCTCAGGTTTAGGAAAGGGGATTACGGCGGCTTCGATTGCTGCCATTTTGAAGTCTTTTGGACTGAAAGTGGCGCCCATCAAATGCGACGCCTACATCAATATTGACGCCGGAACTATCCGTCCGCAAGAACATGGTGAAGTTTTTGTCACTTTCGACGGCATCGAAACCGATCAGGATTTAGGACATTATGAAAGATTTTTGGGCGAACCTATTCTTCGAGCAAATTACATTACCACCGGACAGATTTATCAGGAAATTATCCGCAAAGAACGTAACTTTGAATATAACGGGGAGGATGTCGAGGTTGTTCCGCATGTGCCGGAAGAAATGATCAGAAGGTTCAAAATAGCCGGAGCAAACTCCAAGGCAGATGTAGCTATCATCGAAATCGGCGGGACAGTGGGGGAATATCAAAATATCTTGTTTTTGGAAGCCAACCGGATCATGAAAGTCCGGGATAAAGAGGACGCGATCCATGTCCATGTGGCCTATCTGCCGACACCTCCGTCAATCGGAGAATTAAAATCCAAGCCGGTTCAACTTTCGGTGCGTCTACTAAACGAGACCGGAATCCAGCCCGACTTTTTGATTTGCCGCGCGGAAAAGGAGATTGATAAACCGCGCCGCGAAAGGCTTTCCTGGCTATGTAACGTTGAGTCCGCCAACATCATTGCCAATCCCGATCTGTCTTCAATCTACCTTTTGCCAAAACTTTTCGACTCCCAGAATTTAGGTGAAAAGATTTTAAAAAAGTTAAATCTAAAACCGAAAAAGAAAAAAGATTTATCAAAATGGTATGAATTAAGCGACAAGATCGTCTCCCTTGAGAGAAATCAGAGAAAGGTGCTATTGGGGATCGTGGGCAAATATCAAAAAGTCGGAGATTATAAACTCGAAGACGCCTATGTTTCGGTTATCGAATCCGTCAAGCACGCGGCGTGGCAAAATAAGGTTGAACCGGAAATCAGGTGGTTTGATTCTGAAACCCTGGACAAAGAGGGGATCGGAAATAAATTCAGTGATTTGGACGGGATGATTATCCCACAGGGTTGGGGTTCCAGAGGAGTGGAGGGGAAAATTAAAGCCATAGAATATGCCAGAAAGAAGAAACTTCCTTATTTAGGTTTATGCTTTGGAATGCAGATGGCGGTTATTGAATTTGCGCGCCATGTTTTGGGACTTTCACAGGCCAATAGTTTGGAAGCGGACCCGAAAACGCCTGATCCTGTGATTCATATCATGCCCGAACAGGCGGAATATCTTAAAAAACATCAATACGGCGGGACGATTCGTTTGGGCGCTTGGCCCTGCAAGGTGAAAAGAGGAACAAAGCTTTTTGGGTGTTACCAAAAGGAAGAAATTTCAGAGCGCCACCGTCATCGTTATGAATTCAACAATCAATATCGGGAACAGTTTGAAAAAGCGGGGATGACTATCTGCGGAACTTCTCCGGACGGCAAGCTGGTTGAAGCCATCGAAATTTCCGACCATCCGTTTTTTATCGGCGTGCAATTCCATCCCGAATATCAATCACATCCTTTTACTCCTCACCCCTTGTTTGTAAACTTTATCGGGGCATGTTTAAAGTAATAGAAAGGCAAAATGAACGACAGAACCGTTTGCTTTTTGGTGAAAAAAGAAAGCGGAGCAAAAACCGAGATTTGTTTAGGGTTTAAAAAGAGAGGCTTTGGTAAAGGATTATGGGTTGGTATCGGCGGTAAAGTCGGAGATAAGGTGGCAGAAAAGATTGAAGAAGCAGCTGCGCGTGAAGTCAAAGAGGAAATCGGAGTTGAAAAGGTGCATGTTTTTCTGGCCCAGCATTGAACAGGCGGACTAAAAGAAAGCGAGGAGATGAGACCTGCCTGGTTTACACCGGATGGAGTGCCTTTTAATCAAATGTGGGACGATGCCAAGTACTGATTACCGCAGATCCTCTCCGGCTGCAATCTTGAAGGCTCGTTTGTCTATGATGAAAATTTGAAGGTTGCCAGTCAGAAAGTTAGCATTACAGTTTGAAACTTAACACACAGATATTATCCAGAACTATAAAAATAAGAAAAGTTGTAGTTCTCCACTGAGTCGAATAGTAAAACGGGAAAGATAATTCTCACTGTGGTCGGCAATATTTTTATATTATTCTTCGACTGAAATGGAGAAGTACAATTTAAAGATTTTAGTTTTTGACGAAATGTCTTTAAGGTTAATAAACAATTATGAAAAAATGGAAATGGTGTATATATCATCGAATGTTTGGATGGTACTTATTACACAGGTTGTACCTGGAGTATTCCGAAAAGAACGGATCAGCATGCATCGGGATTAGGATCAAAGTATACTAGACTACATGGATTCAAAAAACTGGTCTATTATGAAGAATATCAGAATATAGAAGAAGCCAGAAAAAGAGAACAACAGATTAAAGGTTGGAGCCAAAGCAAGAAAAAGAAAATAATCAGCGGTGCATGGTAATTTTCAAGATATTAAATTGTAGTTCTCCACGTTGGTCGAACAATAAATCCAGGCAGTTCTCCCTGGAGTTTACTCTTCCCCGCCGAATCGGCGGGGAAGAAGTGACGATAGGGTTTTACAATTTAATAAACTGTACAATCAGCAAGGCCACGATGTTAATAATCTTAATCATGGGGTTTAAGGCCGGCCCGGAAGTGTCCTTTAAGGGATCTCCGACCGTATCACCGACAACCGCCGCTTTGTGAGTATCAGTTCCTTTCCCGCCTAAATTTCCTGCCTCGATATATTTTTTGGCATTATCCCAGGCGGCGCCGGCATTACACGAGAAAAGAGCGAGGCAGAGAGACGAAAGGATTACTCCGCCCAAAAACCCACCCAAGGCCTCTTTTCCCATAAATCCGATGATTACAGGTGAAAAAATCACAATCGCCGCGGGGATAATCAGCTCTTTTTGAGCCGCTTCAGTAGAGATACTGACACACTTGGCATAATCCGGTTTGGCGGTTCCTTCCATGATACCCTTGATTTCTTTAAACTGTCGCCGCACTTCTTCAACCATCAAAGTAGCAGCCTTGCCAACCGCACTTACCAAACGTGACGAAAAAAGATACGGAATCATGGCACCGGCTAAAATTCCGATAAACACAAGCGGTGAACCGATATCGATGCTTGTTAAACCGGTTTTTTCAAAATAAGTCGCAAACAAAGATGAAGCAGCCACAGCCGCCGAACCGATCGCAAAACCTTTGGTAAGCGCCTTAGTAGTATTTCCGACCGCATCCAATGATCCTAAAACCCTTTTTCCTTTTTCGGGCATATTGCTCATTTCCGCAATTCCATCAGCATTATCGGCCACAGGCCCAAAGGTATCCATGGACATAATAATTCCTGTCACCGCCAACATTCCCATCCCGGCTAAAGAGATCCCGAAAAAGCCGGCAAAGTGATATCCCAAACCGATGGTCGCGCAAACAACTAAGACAATCGGAGCAACACTTTCCATGCCATAAGCTAAACCGGTGATTAAATTAGTGCCTGCTCCGGTTTGAGAGGCTTTAGCTATGTTTTGCACTGGTCCGAAATTTGTCCCAGTATAATATTGAGTCAGGAACAAAATCAAAATCATTGCTCCCAAACCAACCGCCGCCGCATAGCCGACTCTGATATCACCCAATAAGAAATAAGACAGACCTAAAAAGAGTACTAGCGCAAAAACGGAAGCAACAATAAAACCCCTGTTTAGAGCAGACATGGGATTTTCATCTTCCGATCTGGCTTTTACAAAAAATGTACCGATGATCGAAGTAACAATCGCGCCGGCTCTTGCCACCAGGGGAAAAACAACACCCGGAAGTCCGAAAGCAGCGCCGCCCAAAATCATGGCTGCTACAATAGTAATCGCATATGATTCAAACACGTCCGCGCCCATGCCGGCACAGTCGCCGACATTATCGCCGACATTATCGGCAATGGTGGCAGGATTTCTGGGATCGTCTTCCGGAATACCTTTTTCGACTTTTCCTACTAGGTCTGCACCCACATCCGCGGCCTTGGTAAAAATTCCACCACCAACCCTCATAAATAATGCTACCAATGCTGCGCCAAAACCATAGCCGACCAAGACATCGGTAGCATTGATATTTTTTAGATATGAAAATATATAGATAATTGAAACACCCAAAAGACCCAAGCCGACAATCAGCATACCATTGACAGTTCCGGCTCCGAAAGCAGTTTTTAAGGCGGGGTTAAGGCCTTTTAAAGCATTATTTGCAGTCCGCACATTCGCCCGGACGGCAACCCACATTCCGGCAAAGCCGGAAATTCCGGAAAAGACGGCACCTAAAAGAAACGTCAGCATTGTTCCGATATCAAGCTTCCATCCAATAAGAACTGCAATAATAACCATAAATGGCAGAATGACGGTAAATTGGCGTTTTAAATAAGCCATGGATCCCTGGCGGATAGCCTGGGCAATCTCCTTCATTTTTTCGGTGCCCTCTTCTTCCTTTAAAATCTGTAGGGTTAAGTAGACACCATAGCAAAGAGCAATAATAGCGGTTACTGGAGCGGCAAAAAGAGCTACTTTCTGAATGTCCATTGTTGAACCTCCTGCTTAAAAATTAACTACCACGGCTTGCGCCGTGGTATCCTCCCCGCCGAATCCCTGCCTCGCTTATCAGGCGGGGGCAGATTCGGCGAGTTTATTAATCATTCGATTCATCCCTGCCTCGCTTATCAGGCAGGCCTGCCTCGCCGTCAGGCGGGCACGGGTAAAGTAAGTGGTCTTCTCGAATAATTATAAACCACGATGGCAATTTCTTAAGAGAACTAAAAAATGTGAAGAACTTTAAAAAAACAAAACTCTCTTTAATATTTTTAATACCAAGAGAGGTTTAATTTCAATCTAACTTAAATCATTCTAGCATTTTTATAAAGAGCTGACAACCTGTAACTATCCTTGGAGTTACAATCCAAAAGGTAATCGGGAGTATAATTAGTTAGGTGGACGTTGACAGACACAGAATAAATGAATTAAGCTATACCGGAATCGTATTTATTATACCCAAATAACTTTGATTTGTGATTTAAGATGTTGTTATTTGGGGAATACCCAACTATATTTATTGCAAACCTGATTTATTGCAAACCTGAGGAAGTTGAGTATATAAAGAGACGATTAACTTAAATAAAAAAGGAGTACAGAATGACCAGAAATATAATTATTGAAAGTCTATCGAATAAGCCTATCAAGTTTCAACCTACCGAATTGGTAGAAAGGAAAGGCGTCGGTCATCCGGACTCTATCTGCGATGGAATTATGGAAGAAGTTTCGGTTGCGCTGTGTTGGGAGTACAAAAGAATAGCCGGTCGGATTCTGCATCACAATATCGATAAAAGCCTTTTGGTGGCCGGTATCACCCAACCCAAGATTGGGGGGGGTAAGATTTTGGAGCCAATGAAAATGTATTTTGGAGATCGCGCCACCAATGAATTTAAGGGTCAGAAAATTCCAGTCGAAGAAATCGCCATTGAAACCGCCAAACAATGGATCAGACAAAATTTACGCTTTGTGGATCCTGTAAAAAACATTCATTATATAAGTGAAATAAAACCCGGTTCTCCTGAATTAACCGACATTTTTGCGCGTAAAAAAATCGGAGCCAATGACACTTCAGCTGCAGTGGGTTACGCGCCTCTTTCTGAAACAGAAAGAATCGTTTTAGGAGTGGAACACTTTCTGAATTCGCGCGAGTTTAAAGAAAGGTTTCCGGAAGTCGGCGAAGATATAAAAGTCATGGGATATCGTCTGCACCAAAAATTAATTCTGACCGTAGCCATGGCTTTTGTAGACCGCTTTATTCCAGACCAGAAATTTTATTTTGACCGCAAGGAAGTGATCAAAAAAGCCATTCTGGATTTTGTGGCTCAAGAGAAGGTTGACTTGGAAGAAATTCAGGTTGATATCAACACCTTAGATGATCCATCCCGTGGAGAAGCCGGAATGTATCTGACGGTTACCGGAACTTCGGCCGAAGGAGCAGACTGTGGTCAAGTTGGCCGCGGAAACAAGGTCAATGGTTTAATCGCTCTCAACAGACCTATGGGAACCGAGGCTGCCGCCGGGAAAAATCCGGTTTCACATGTGGGTAAAATCTATAACTTTTTGACCCATCATATTGCGGCTCATGTCTATAATGCTGTACCGGGACTGGAAGAAGTTTATGTTTGGTTATGTTCGCAGATCGGGAAGCCGATTGATGAACCTTTAATTGCTTCGGTACAAGTTATCTTAAAACCCCATGTTCATTTAAAAGAGATTGCACCCAAAATTCAAAAGGTGGTCGATTTTGAATTGAGTCAAATCTATAAATTTACCGAAAGATTGGCTGAAGGCGAATTTCCGGCCTGGTAATCTCATACTATGCAGAGTTTAAGTCAAAAAGAAAAAGTAAAAAAACCTTTTTGGCCGGCCCTCGTCATTTTTTTAGCCTTAGGGTTAGTTTTGATTGTGGTTTGTAGCGAAAAGAATCTATTCTTATTTAATCTGAAGCCTCACGAAAGTTCGACTTCTTCATCCATTGCTTCAAATTCTGAAACGGTTAGCGTTGAAACTTATTATGTTCCGGTTGCCGGTTTTTCTTCTTCTTACCAAAATCTCAATTTTGAGGAAATCAAAAATAGCCCTGAGAATGGGGATGTCGCTCTGCAGATAGTCATTCCTCTTGAAAATCGGGAGGAGCTATTGAGCATCTTTCAGCTTGGTGATTTTCCCTTGGCTGTCACAACAATGCCGCGAACTGAAATCTATGATTATTTGAACGCCCATTCTGATATTGTCAGTTTTTTACCTTGGAATGAGGTCGATTTTCGCCTGAAAACTCTAAAGATCAATGGAACTAGTTTATGGGAAAAGCAGGTTGACCTTGAAAAATACCCTCTGAAATTCGTTTCCGCAGAAACCGAAGATCAAAGTCAAAATTTACCGCAGTATTCATCTCAAAATTTAATCCATCTGATGGCTGTCGGAGAGCTGATTCTTTCCCGAGGAGTGGCTGAACGCATCATAAAGTATAACGATGTTTTATATCCATTTCGCAAAGTCAACGCTGTTTTGTCAAGCGCGGATTTTACTTTGGCCACCCTTGAGGCGCCCTTGGTTGAAAATTGTGCTTATGCGCGCGAGACCATGGTTTTTTGCGGTCAGCCAGAATACGTCGCCGGACTTCCTTTCAGCGGCATTGATTTGGTATCTCTGGCGGCCAATCACATTAAGGATTATGGTGGAGGAGGAATTGCGGAAACGACTGCACTTTTGGATGAGAATAAGATTGCCCATGTCGGAGCGGGTCAGAATAGGGAGGAGGCTCATTGGCCGTATATTACCGAGATCGGCAACGTCAAATTCGGTTTTTTGGGTTATAATGACGTCGTGCCGGAAAGTTATGGGGCCACGTCCGAGTCCGCCGGATCAGCCTGGGCAGAAATCGACGAGATTTCCGCTGATATCGCAAATTTGAGGCCGCAGGTGGACGTCATCCTCGTTTTAATGCATTGGGGAATTGAATATACCAATAAACCTTCGGAACGGCAAAATGAGATTGCCCACGCCGCCATTTCGGCCGGGGTAGACATTATTATAGGTGACCATCCGCATTGGGTACAAGGAGTAGAGTTCTACGGCGGCAAATTCATCGTTTACGGAGTTGGCAATTTCGTTTTTGATCAGATGTGGTCGCAGGAAACACGCGAGGGAACAATAGTGGACCTGTTTTTTTATCAACAGAAATTAATAAACGTCAGTTTTAGACCGACCGTTATCGAAGATTATGCTCAGCCGCGTTTGGCTACGCAGGAGGAAAGTACAAGGATTTTAGAGCGGATTTGGGAAACGAGTGAGTTTGTGGAGTAAAATGTTTCAATTAAGAATTAAAAATGCAAAATGAAAAAGCATGTGTCATTCCTGTTGATAAGCAGGAATCCCGTTGGGTTACCACATTCACTACGGAATCTCACATCAAGCCCGCCTGCCGGCGAGGCAGGTGCGGGATGACACAGAAAAATAACGTAAAGGAGATTATGCAAATTGACATCCTGACGCTTTTTCCCAAGATGTTTGTTGGGCCGTTTTGCGAAAGCATTTTAGCCCGTGCTCAGAAAAAAGGATTGGTTTCTATCAAAATCCATAATCTGAGACAATGGGCAAAAGATAAACACAAAAGTGTAGACGACAAACCCTTTGGCGGGGGAGTCGGTATGGTTTTGAGGTGCCAACCAATCTTTGATGCCGTCAAAGATTGCAAACATCAATCTCAAAACTTAAAGCTCAAAGCTCAAAGCAGGAATGCAGGATGCAAAAAACCGTATGTCATTTTACTTAGTCCTCAAGGCAAAGTATTAACCCATGAAAAATCACAAGAATTAGCAAAAAAAAGTCATCTGATTTTAATCTGCGGCCATTATGAAGGTGTGGACGAGCGAGTTTCCGAAAATCTGGTCGATGAAGAAATTTCAATTGGAGACTATATTTTAACCGGGGGAGAGCTGCCGGCTACGGTTTTGACAGAGTCGGTGGTGCGTCTTATCCCGGGAGTTTTAGAAAAAAACGACGCAACCAGACTGGAATCGTTTTCACTGACCAACAAACAAGGCAAGCGGCTTTTGGAAGCGCCTCAATACACACGGCCGGCCGATTATTGCGGAATGAGGGTACCCGCCATCCTACTATCGGGCAATCATCAGGAAATTGACAAATGGAAACAAGCTCAGGCTGAGAAAGTCACCAAGGATAAAAGACCGGAGTTTATGGCGTCGGATTCATCTGAATAGTCTTTCAATTTGACAGCCTACTACACAAGAAACTATAATATACCTAAATTATTCCAGTCGCGCCAGAGGCGGACTGATTTAGGTATATATTCACTAACCCTCGTTTGCAGTTGCAAACTCGAGTATAATGATTATAAAGAAAAGGAAGTTAAAATTGACTTTATCCGGTAATTAAAAAATCATTTTTTTCATTTAACTTCCCGTCGTCTTTCATTTAAACACTTTATCAATCATTGATTCCATTAAAAATAATAAAATCAAAAGGAGAATTATAATGCTTGCTATTCCAGAACACATTTTTCGGGGTTATGACATCCGTGGAGAAGTCGGAAAGGAATTAGACGAACGAATGATACGTTTGATTGCCAGAGGGTTCGTAACCATGCTTTATGAGAAACAAATCACCGAATGTGTGGTTGGTTGCGATAACCGGGAAACGAGCGACGAATACAAAAACTATTTTATTACGGAATTGGTTAAAAATGGGGTTGACGCTTATGATATCGGCCACTCATTAAGCCAAATTGTTTATTGGGGTCAATATTTTTTCTTAAGTAAAGGGTGTGCCATGGTTACCGCCTCACACAATGTAGCCGAATATAACGGATTTAAACTTGGACGCAGTTTTTCGGACACTTTTGAGACCGATGAAATTAAAAAATTGGTGCAAATCATAAAAACGGAAAAATTTAAAAAATTCAACCGTCAGGCTAAAACTGTTATCAAGGATATTTTCCCTGATTATAAAAAAGATCTTTTAAAAAGAGTAAGTATAAAAAAGAAATTTAAGGTTGTGATAGACGGATGCAATGGTTTCAGTGGCGTTTTCGTTCCAGAAATTTTGGAAGCAGTTGGATGTAGGGTGATTCGGCAAAACTGTGAGCCGAACGGAAAATTTCCGAGCGGGACCCCTGATCCCACGGAGCGCAAAGTACAGCAACGGTTAGCTGACCGAGTGCTGAAAGAAAAAGCGGAAATCGGTTTTTCTTATGATGCCGACGGAGATCGTGTCGGCATTGTGGACGGAAAAGGCAATCTTATCTGGAACGACACTTTGGTGGCGCTGCTGGCACAAGATGTTCTGTTTTTTGAACCACAAGGTAAGATTATTTATAACACTTTGTGTTCCAAACAAACCGATGATGTCATTCGTGCCAGCGGAGGCATTCCTGTCATGTGGAAAACAGGTCATTCATTCATTAAGGCTAAAATCCGTCAGGAAAAGGCCGCTTTTGGCGGTGAACTTTCTGGACATATCTTTTTTGTGGATAACTTCTATGGTCATGATGACGGTGCTTTTGGTACCCTGCGTCTCCTGCAATATTTAAGCCGAACTCAACAAACTTTGGCCGAAGCGGTTGCTAAACTTCCTCAATACATTTCGAGTCCGGAAATTAAGTTGGGTTGTCCGGATGAGGTTAAGTTCCCCCTGATCGATAAGCAGATCAGAGAAAATCTCAAAGATCTTTTTCCCAAGGCCCAATATATTGATATTGACGGATTTCGGGCAGATACCGATGAGATGATGGTAATTATCCGAGCTTCCCAAAACGGTCCTTATGTTACCGTGAAATTTGAAGCCAGAGAAAAAGATAAGTACGAGTGGTTAAAACAAAAGATATCCGAAATTTTACATCGCTATGCCGAGATTGATTTTCAGAAGGGAGTCAACACCGACGCCTTAAAATAGATTTTCTAAAGAAGAGTTAAATTATGGAAGTAAATAATCAGCCAATTGGGGAAATCTTATCTTGGAGCGAAAACCTGGTGAAAAAGGCGGGTGATTTCATTGTCGAATCAAGAAAAGAAATGAAAATTACACTCTACAAAGATGAAGCCGACATTGCAACTAATATAGACGAGAATGCCGAAGCAATCTATCTTCAGGCGATCCAGGCTAAATTTCCCGATCACAATATTCTTTCCGAAGAAAAAGGGTTTCTGGACAAAAAATCCCGATACACCTGGGTAATTGATCCTTTGGATGGGACCAAAGACTATATCCGCCATATACCCCTTTATGGGACATGTCTTCTTTTGGAAGACAACGGCAATTCAATTCTTTCGGTTTTCCGCCACCCTTCTTCAGACGAAACATTTAGCGCGGCCAAGGGAATGGGGTTTTTCCTAAACGGAAAAGCGATGACGGTTAACAGTCAGGATCATTTGGGAAAAGCCATGATTTATTTTCACCCACCGAATTTAAAAACTTCCGACGAACTCTATCAAACTATCTGGGCCAAAATTCCGGTATTACTTAAAAAGGTATATCGCGCCAGAGGGTATCCTTTTGAAAATCTCCTTTGTGGATGGATAGCGGCAGGAAGAATTGAGGCGCATGTTTACTTCGGCAGCATTGGTCCCAAATGGTGGGATGTGGCACCGGGCATTCTCATGGTTGAGGAAGCCGGCGGCAAAGTAACCGATTTGCGTGGAAATCCTATATGTAACAGAAACCTTTCCGAGGGCGTTTTGGCAACCAACGGGACTCAAATTCATAAAGATATCTTAAAAATTCTACAACAAGGAGTCTAAAAAATGGACAAACTTGATAATTTAAAAGCAATCAAAAAACTAGATCAATCGAATATGCTTTCGTCAGTCGAGGTTTTAGGAAAGCAGGTTGAGCAAATATGGGAAGAGATGGAGTATTTTAGAATTCCGGATGATTACAAAGAAGTTGAAAACGTCCTGGTAGACGGTATGGGTGGTTCTGGAATGGGAGCACTTATTATCCAAAGTCTCTATTTTGATAAGCTCCAAGTTCCATTTCAGGTGATGCACGATTATCATCTTCCTCAGCATATAGGTAACCACAGCTTAGTTATTCTTTCCTCCTATTCAGGAACCACAGAAGAAGTATTACAGGCCGGAGAGGAGTCTTTAACAAGAGGAGCAAAAATTGTCGGCATCGGAACCGGTTCCAAATTAGAGAAATTTTGCACCGAAAGGCACCTTCCTTTCTTGAAAATCAACCCCCTCCATAATCCGTGTAATCAACCAAGAATGGGGTTAGGCTATTCAATTTTCGGACAATTTGGGATTTTGGATAAAGTAGAATTGATAAAAGTTGGTGGCGGTGAAGTAGGGAAAATAGTCTATCTTTTAGAAGAAGGAAATAAACGTTTGGGAGTTGATATCGAGAGAGCCGACAATCCCGCCAAAAAGATGGCGCACATGTTATATGGGAAGTTGGTGGTGTACACAGCCTCAGAATTTCTTTCTGGCACGGCATACGCGGTACGTAATCAGATGAATGAGAATGCCAAACAATTCGGTTTTATTTACGATATTCCTGAGTTAAATCACCACTTGATGGAAGGATTAAAGAATCCTAAGACAAACCCCGAAAATATAAAGTGGGTATTTCTTAACTCTGAATTTTATGATGAAAGAAACCGGATGAGAATTGAAATCACCAAGGAGATATTAAAGCAGAATGGGATTGCATATACAGAGTTTAAACCGCAATCTGAAGCTAAAATTTTTCAAGTCTTTGAAACATTGGGGTTTTTTTCGTATGTCAATTTTTATCTGGCCATGCTCAATGATTTAGACCCATCGCCCATCCCGTACGTTGATTTTTTTAAAAAAGAACTTGAGAGAAGAAGAAAGACTTGATATACTCAACTTCAATTAAATTGCAAGTATAAAATGTTGAGTATTCCCCAAATTACCACCCATTTCTTAAAATTTTTTGCAGCATGAAGTAATTTGGGTATATCCTTAATAAATTAAAAAGTAAAAAGCTTGCCCTGAGTCCCTCGACTCCGCTCGGGATAAACTCCGTTGAAGGGTCAAAATTAAAGTAGTTCTTTCCGCCGAGTCGGCGGATCGGACAATAAAATTATTATTCTTCAACTAACCCGCCGATTCGGCGGGGCATGGAGAAGTACAACTTAAAAAACATATTAAGGAGATCTGCCCATGATGACAGGGAGAAAATTTATTGCTTGGTTTGCCGAAATCGGCAAAGACGATGTAAATGTGGCCGGGGGGAAAGGAGCCAACCTGGGAGAGATGACACAGATCGGAATTCCGGTTCCTCCGGGGTTTATTATCACCGCACCAGGCTATTTTTATTTTCTTGAGAAAAACAATTTAAGAAAAGAAATTTCTGATAAACTTAAGAATTTGGACGTTGACGACACCAAAAATCTGCAAAGAGTAGCTTTGGAGATTAAAGAAAAAATAACCTCCGCTCAAATGCCTCCGGAATTATCCAAGATCATCAGAGAAGAATATCATCACGTTGTTTCGCAAGATAAGAATCCTTTGGTAGCAGTTCGCTCATCTGCCACCGCTGAGGATTTGCCTGACGCTTCCTTTGCAGGACAACAGCGGACATATTTAAACGTGAAAGGAGAGAAAGGACTTTTGGTAGCCGTTTTAGGTTGTTACGCCTCACTTTTTGAATCGCGTGCCATTTTTTACCGTCAATCAAAGGGATTCGATCATTTTAAAGTCGGAATTGCCGTTCCAATCCAAAAGATGGTTCAATCCGAAGCTTCGGGGATCATCTTTACGGTTGACCCGATCTCTTCGGATCCTAGCAAAATTATCATCGAGGCAGTTTATGGTTTAGGTGAAACTGTAGTTTCGGGAGCCGTTACTCCGGATCAATACGTGGTTGATAAAAAGACTTTCACGATCTTGGAGAAACACATTGTTAAGCAAACCTGGCAACTGATGCGTAAGACGAAATATAGGGAAGGCGAAGACCCGAATTTAAAAGTTAAGATCTCCCCGGCCTATCAAGAAAAACAAAAAATTGCTGACGAACACATTATTGAATTGGCCAGAATAGCGTTTAGACTTGAGAATCATTATCGTCATCCTCAAGACATTGAGTGGGCTTTAGAGAATGATCATATTTTTTTGGTACAGACCCGTCCGGTTACCACCCTGAATATTGTTACTGCGGAAGGCAAGTTAGAATTTGCAACTTCAACGGAAGGCAAAGAAGCCGAAATCCCACTTCTAGTAGGATTGGGAGCGTCTCCGGGGATTGGAATCGGTAAAGTTAAGATTATCAAAAGTCCAAGCGAAATAAATAAGATTCTCAAGGGAGATATTTTAGTTACCGAGATGACAACTCCTGATTTTGTACCGGCCATGAAACGCGCAGTGGCGATTGTAACCGACAAAGGGGGTCGTACTTGTCATGCGGCGATCGTATCGCGAGAGCTAGGTATTCCTTGCGTAGTCGGAACCGAAAAAGCCACCCAAATCTTAAAAAATGGCGAAACGTTGACCGTCGATGGAACGCAAGGGAAAGTTTTTCAAGGAGAAATTAAAATTGAAAAGACATCACCCCAGGTCCAAGTTGTCCCTAAAAGTACTGATCGTCAGAACTCCTCTAAAATTCATACAGCCACTAAAGTTTACGTTAATTTAGCTGAACCGGAACTAGCCCAACAAATTGCTCAACGCGATGTAGATGGGGTGGGTCTTTTGAGAGCTGAGTTTATGATTGCAGAAATTGGTGAACACCCCAAAGCCTTAATAAAAAAGCACAAAGAAGAACTTTTTATAGAAAAATTATCAGAAGGGATTTTAACGATTGCCAAAGCTTTTAACCCCAGACCGGTAATTTATAGAGCTACCGATTTTAAAACTAACGAATATAAAAATTTGAAAGGCGGAGCTGAGTTTGAGCCCGAAGAACCGAATCCAATGCTGGGTTATCGCGGGTGTTTACGTTATATCACGGATTCCGACGTCTTTAGGCTTGAACTTTCAGCAATCAAGAAAGTACGCCATTATCATAAAAATTTGTGGTTGATGATTCCATTCGTCAGAACTCCGCAGGAGCTTTCTGAGGCTAAGAAAATAATGGCGTCGGAGGGATTAAATCGTAGCAGCACCTTCAAACTTTTTATGATGGTGGAAATCCCTTCCAATATCATTTTGTTGGATAAATTTATCGGCGTTGGTATTGATGGTATCTCAATCGGATCGAATGATTTAACACAACTCATTCTGGGTGTTGATCGTGATAATCCGCAAATCGCAGCCGCGTTTGATGAACGTAACGAGGCGGTTTTATGGGCCATGGAAAAAGCAATCACCACCTCTACCCAACATGGCATTGCAGCTTCGATTTGCGGGCAAGCTCCTTCGGATTATCCCGAGATTACTTCAAAATTAATTGAGTGGGGAATTACTAGCGTTTCAGTTAATCCGGATATGATTGAAAAAACCCGCGAAATAGTCTCCGAGGCAGAAATGAGATTGGTTAGAATGAGAGAGATTTGAAGCTTTCAATCATTATTTAAAAATTCTTTGACCTGATGTACAACATCACTGGGGGTGATCGAAGATTTTATCAGATATCCGGACGCTCCCAACTCAAAAGCCTGTTTGATAATTGATTCTTGGCCTAAATTGGTAAGCAAGATAACCGGGATATTTTTCACGCTTTCATTCGATTTGATATCTTTCAAAATTTCTAACCCCCCTTTTTTTGGCAGAAGGATATCCAGAAGAATAAGATTAACCGATTTGTCTAATTCTTGTAGTGCTTTTTCGCCATTCTCAGCGGTTAGAATTTCATAACCAGCATTTTCGAGCTGTCTTTTATATAAATCAAGAATAAATTGATCATCTTCTACGATAAGTATTTTTTTCATGGTAGATATTCTTTTCTTTATATCCTTCATTATATACTATACACACTTTCCAATTACAAGTCCAAAATATTCTTTTCGGGTGGCGAAAAAAGAGTTAAGGCTTTCATGGTGTTTGTTTTTTCGGTGGATTTTGCAAGAAAATCGGTCTGTGCCATAAGCAGAGGTAGAAAATCTTTATAAATTTTTTGAAGAAATGGGTTGTATAGAGATTCTATAGTTGACCTTGGCAGTTTTCAATGTTAGGATTATTTTAGAGTAAAAAAACCTGTAGTTTTAAGGTTGATGGAGGATTTTTTTAAAAGTAAATATTTTCATAGCAAACATAGATTCCCACGGCTAAAGTCGTGGTACTATCTATTTCACCTCGCGAAGATTAAAAACTTCATCCGTAAACCAGTCACCTTCGCTTGCTAAATATACCCAAATAACTCCAATTTGCAACTCAAGATGTTGTTATTTGGGGAATACTCAACTACATTTTTTGCAAACCCGAGTTTGTTGAGTATATAAACATACAGAGAGGATTCAAAGATGTATATTCGAGAAATCAAAGCTCGTGAAATTCTAGATTCGTGCGGAAACCCAACCGTGGAGACGAAAACTACTTTATCGGATGAAACAGAAGGGATCGCCTCAGTTCCTTCTGGTGCCTCAACCGGAGTTTACGAAGCCTTGGAATTAAGAGATAAAGATTATGCGCGTTTTGGAGGAAAAGGTGTTTTGAGGGCAGTTGAAAATGTGAATATAGGGATTTTCCCGCATTTCTATAAAAAAGACCCCACCGATCAAATAGAAATCGATAAACTTCTCAATGCCATTGACGGAACCAGTAATAAAAGTCATTTAGGAGCCAATGCGATTTTATCGGTTTCATTAAGTATAGCGAAAGCAGTGGCAAAGGCTAAGAAAATTCAGCTTTATGATTACTTAAATCAAGTTTACCAACAGGTTAACCGTGTTATGTTTAAAAAGGAAGCCGAAGAAGGTCTTGAGCCTCCAGCAACAAAGAAGATCGCCCTACCTATTCCAATTTTTAATTTGATCAATGGCGGACTGCATGCCGACAACGATTTAACCATTCAAGAATTTTTAGCTATCCCGCATGGTATCGAAACTTTCCCAGAACAGTTGCGTGCCGGAGTTGAAGCCTGGTATAGTCTGAAAAAGATTTTGGAGGAATATGGATATACTACTGCATTAGGCGATGAGGGTGGCTTTGCGCCATTTTTAAGTGAGGTAAATTTTGCTCCCAATGTTGGTCCAGATGAAAGGGTTTTAGAATTGATTATCGAGGCATTTAAACGCTGTGGTCATCAATTTAAAACACACTATGTGCTTGGTGTCGATGCGGCGGCTAGTACATTTTTTAATGAAAATAAGCAATATGTTATTCCCGAAGAAAAACGTCAATTGACAACCGGCGAAATGGTGAAATATTTGACTGATTTAATCCAGAAATATTCTCTGGCCATGGTTGAGGATGGCTTGGCCGATGATGATTGGGTAGGATGGAGGCAACTAACTGAGAAGTTTGGTCAGAAACTAATGATAGTCGGTGACGATCTTTTTACCACTAACATTGCTAGATTGAAAAAAGGAGTGGAAGAAAACGTAGCCAATGCCATTATCATAAAACCAATTCAGATAGGAACTTTGGTTGAATCCTTGCAAACAATTATTTACGCGCAACAAAACGGATACAAGGTTGTTGTTTCACACCGTTCAGGTGAAACCAACGATTCGTTTATAGCCGATTTGGCAGTGGGCGTTGGCGCTGAATTTATTAAAGCCGGATCTCCGCATGGCGAAAGAGTAGCCAAATACAATCGTCTTTTAGAAATTGCGACCTTGATGAAATGAGTCTCTACGGACTTGACAATGCGTGGTATTTTCTATTTTCGAAGCGCGGAAAACCATGGTGCAAGCCGTAGTTGAAGCGCAAGAAAATGAACTCTCCAAATCTACCCCCGCCTGATAAGCGAGGCAGGGATTCGGCGGGGAGGACACCACAGGCTTAATCGTAGTAGTTTTTTCGCACTTAGCAGGCGACATTAGCTTTAAATTGCTTTCGAGTAATTTCGTTATATCCACGGGTATTAAAAGCCAATAGTTTTTACGATCGAAATATAAGATTTCATGAAAACACCAGTTAAACCGGTAATTCTCATTGTTCTTGACGGATGGGGGCTGGCTCCTCAGAATAAAGGAAACGCTATAGAAGCTGCTAAAAAGCCCTATTTTGATTATCTTTATCAGTCGTTTCCCCACACTCAACTGCAGGCTGCTGGCGAGGCGATCGGTTTGCCGCATAAGGAAGACGGCAACTCGGAAGTTGGCCATTTAAATTTGGGAGCAGGGCGGATAGTCTATCAGAATATAGTACGTATTAATCTGTCTATAGCCGACGGAACTTTTATCAAAAATCAAGCTTTTTTGGAAGCAGTAAAACATACCAAAAAGAACAATTCAGCCTTGCATCTTTTAGGTTTAATCGGAACCGGCAGCGTCCACTCATCATTTGAGCATTTGATATCATTACTTTGGTTTTGTCGTGAGCGTGGCGTAGACAAAGTTTTTATTCATTTAATAACTGATGGTCGGGATTCTCCGCCACATGCGGTTACCACTCTAGTTAGGATTTTGGAAGAAAAATTAGTGTATATCCAACTTGGAAAGATTGCTTCAGTTATCGGAAGATATTATGCGATGGATCGCGATTTTCATTGGGATCGAACTGAGAAGGCTTATAATTGTTTAACTGTTGGATCGCCCCAGGTTTCGCGCTCAGCCGTTAATGCTGTTCAAAAGTCATACAAGGCAGGGATTACGGACGAATTCATTTCTCCGGTCTCAATCGTTAATCGAGAAAAAAAACCCATAGGTTTAGTCAAAAATAACGACGCGGTGATTTTTTTTAATTACCGTGAAGACAGAGCGCGCCAGCTTACGAAAGCCTTTGTTTTGCCGGAATTTGAAACAACCAAGATATTCCATCAAGGTATTCCCTTGCAAAAGGGAGATTTGGGTAAAACATTTCAAAGAGAAAACCGGATAAAAAACCTTTTTTTTGTAACCATGATCGAGTATGAGAAAAATCTTCCGGTTTCGGCGGTTGCCTTTCCAACCGTTATTGTTCCCAAACCTTTATCTCAGATTTTGGCGGCCAAACACAAAAAACAATTTCATATCGCTGAAACTGAGAAATACGCACACGTCACCTACTTTTTTAATGGCGGCAGGGAGGATCCCTTTCCGTATGAGGATCGGGTTTTGATTCCTTCGCCGCCGGTTCCGACCTATGATTTAAAACCGGAAATGTCGGCTCAAGAATTAACCGAAATTACAATCGAAAGGCTAGAAATGCAAATCTATGATTTTATGATTGTAAATTATGCTAATCCCGACATGGTGGCGCATACCGGGGATTTTAAAGCTACGGTCCAAGCAATAGAGACCGTTGATGGTTGTTTGAAACAATTGGTGAATGCTATAATGAATATAAACGGGATAGCAATTGTGACCGCTGATCATGGGAACGCCGAGGAACTTTTAGGTCAAGGCAGGGAGATTGATACCAAACATTCCAATAATTTGGTCCCTTTTATTTTAGTCGGCAAGGAACTTCTTCATCAAAAGCTGGAACTCAAAAATGGGATTTTGGCCGACGTTGCGCCGACGATTCTTTATTTGATGGGAATTCCCAAACCTAAAGAAATGACCGGAATGAATCTTATCGCAGGGTAAAATCTGTTTAAAAATAGTAGTATATAAAATAATGAGGAGTAAAGTTCATGAATCTTCAAGATTATTTAAGAAAGCAGCAGCCAGCGGAAACTGTCTGTGAATTGGTATCTGTTATAACCGGCGCCGTTGCTACGATTAAATCTGAGTTTTTGGGCGGCGATGAAAAAACCGGAATTTTTAATATTTATGGTGAAGAAGAGATTAAAATAGACAAAAAAGCCAACCAAATTTTAATTGATGTTCTGAGCAAATCAGGGCTTGTATCTCAGATTGCGTCAGAGGAGGAAAAAGAGATTTTACAATGTAACAGTAATCGTGCTCATTTTGCGGTAACGCTTGACCCATTAGACGGATCCTCACTCATACCGACCGACTTGGCGGTGGGAACCATTATTTCCATCTACGGCAATGGAGATGTTTTGAGTGGGTTGGGGGAAATCAGCGCCGCGTTTTACATTTTATACGGACCCTTAACTCTCATTGTTTTTGCCGATCAGAAGGGAGTTTCGCAATTTGTCCAAGATAAAAATGGCGTGTTTCAGTTGGTCAAAGAGAAGATTCTCATTCCAGATGGCAATCTGTATGGTTCAGGAGGGCTGCGTAAAGACTGGCTGCCCGGACATAAAAAATACATAGAGACTCTTGAAAATGAGGGTTATAAACTGCGTTATAGCGGATCAGGAGTTGCTGATATCCACCAGATTTTAACTTACGGAGGAGTGTTTTCGTATCCGGCGTTGCAGGAAAAACCTCAAGGTAAACTGCGTCTCTTAATTGAGGTTGGGCCATGGTGTTACATTATTGAAAAAGCAGGAGGATTGGGCACCAACGGCAAAACTCGTATTCTTGAACTAACCCCCCAAAAAGTTGATGAGCGCACACCGGTCTATGTCGGTTCGAAAAACGCAGTGCGACGAGCTGCACAATTTTTAGAACAATAAAATATTAGCATTAGGAGGTATTTTTATGTCAGAAAATTCTTTGCTCACTGAAATCAGAAGTTTTATTAATCAAGAAAGAAAAAACAAATTTAGTTTAGCAAGTCCCCACATTACACCTGCAAAGCGACAGCATTTACAAAAAATGCTCGATGCCGGTTGTCTAAAAAGCAGATTCTTATTTCTGCCTTTTGATCACGGCATTGAACATGGACCGAGCGATTTTTTAAAAAATCTACAAAGCGCTGATCCGGAATTTCAGCTTGCATTGGCCAAAGAAGGAAAATTCTCAGGTATAGTGCTTCATATCGGACTGGCCGAAAAGTATTGGCAAAAGCCGCAGTATAAAAATTACCTTCCCCTGCTTTTAAAACTTAATGGAAAATCAAATATCGTTCCCGACGATGATGCATTGTCAACTTTAACCGGAACAGTTGAGGATGCACAAAAGCTCGGGGCAGATGCTGTGGGCTATACTCTTTACGTCGGATCGCCCCGCCAGGACGAAGATTTTTTACAGTTGCTTGAGGTTAGACAGGCGGCCCAAGAAGCAGAATTGCCTTTGGTGATTTGGGCTTATCCCAGAGGAAAGTATGCCGAAGAAGCGGGGGGCAAAGACTGCTTTGCCTTGGTTGCCTATGCGGCGCGGCTAGCTCACGAATTGGGTGCGGATATCACCAAAATCAACGCGCCCAAGCCGCCTAAAGATGGAAAATATGACGAGAAGGGAAAATTTAAGAATTATAATCAACTGCTTGATTTAACCCAGGAGGAACAGCTCAAGTGGGCGGTGGTCAATGCAGGGACAACCGGGGTTTTGGTTTCGGGAGGAAGTAAGTTGAGCGATGAAGATTTGTTGAATAAAGTCGGTATGGCGGTGGAAGCCGGCGTAGACGGGATTATTTTCGGTAGAAACATGTGGCAGAGAAAGTACGATGACGCGCTCAATATTACCCTCAGGGTTAAAAAAACACTAAGCAGATAAATCGCGAGTTAAACTATAGCGGTTAGAATTCCGAGATTGTTGCTCAGAACGGTTTAGACGTGGTAAGATAAACCATATGAATCTTGAAAACTTTTTTACCCCAGCATCGGTAGCAGTGATTGGCGCCTCAAGAAACCCTCAAAAAATCGGTTATGGAATTCTCAAAAACATTATAGAAGGCCAGTTTAAAGGTAAAATTTACCCGGTTAATCCCCAGGCCCAGGAAATTCTAAATTTCCCTAGTTTTGCCAAGATTGCCGACATCCAACCGCTGCCGGATTTAGCCATTATCGCTCTTCCGGCTTCCTTGGTTTTAGATACGGTTTTAGAAAGCGCCAAGGCCAATATTAAGAATTTTATTATCATTTCGGCTGGCTTTAAAGAGGTGGGGCCAGAAGGAGCAACAAGGGAAAAAGATCTGGCAAAAATAGTGACAGAATATAACCTTAATGTTCTTGGCCCCAATTGTTTGGGTTTTATCAACACCCACCATTTATTAAACGCCTCTTTTGCCAGCACCTCTCCTTTAAAAGGAGGGATTGCTTTTGCTTCCCAGTCGGGCGCATTGTGCACTGCAGTTTTAGATTGGGCTGCCAAAGGGATACTTGGATTTTCATACTTTGTCAGTTTGGGCAATAAGATCGGAATCAGCGAAATTGATCTTTTAGAATTATGGGAAAATGACGCCAATGTCTCGTGTATAGCCTTGTATTTAGAAGGAATCAAAGACGGGAGGCGTTTCTTGCATGCTACCCAAAGAATCTCACTCAAAAAACCGATCATTATTATCTCTCCGGGTTTTTCTCAAGAAGCGCAAAACGCCATCTCATCCCACACCGGTTCAATCGCCACCGAATCACAAACTTTGACAACTGTTTTTAGCCAGGCCGGCTTAATCCACGCGAAAAACCTGGAAGACCTCTTTGATGATATGACTGTTTTTGCCAACGCTAAACTGCCTGGCGGTAGAAATGTAGCGGTGGTTAGTAACGCCGGCGGACCGTCTATTTTGACCACGGATGAAATTATTAAACAAAACCTTTTCATTGCTCCGTTAACTGAAAAAACGATATCGAATCTGGCAGAAAAATTACCGCGTATAATCAATTTACGTGACCCCCTTGATTTAGTCGGAGATGCTCTTTCAACCCGCTATGAAGAGGCCTTGAGGGAAATATTGCACGAGCAAGTAGTCGATGCCGTGATAATTTTGCTCACGCCTCAGATCATGACCGAGATCGAAGAAACAGCCTCGGTGATTGTTAAACTTTCAAAAAAATATGACAAACCGATTTTAACGGCCTTCATGGGAGGAGTAAGTGTTGAGCGTGGAGTGCGGATTTTAAATGAGCATAAGATTCCCAACTTTAGTTTTCCTGAAAGAGCAGTGGGAGCTTTAAGGCAACTGGTAGCCTATCATGAGTGGATCGAGAGTAGCAAAGGCAAAAAGGCCTTTTTTGTAGAGAACAAAAAGTCAATTTTGCAGATTTCCGATCTGCCCAAATTGAACCAAATCATTGAAAAAGGAAAACAGAGGAAGAACGGTTTTTTGTCTGACCAAGAGACGTTTGAAATTTTAAAAGCTTTCTCATTTCCGATTCCGCCTTACGGATTTGCCAACAATAGTGCCGGAGTTGCCACCATGGCCAGATTTATCGGTTTACCGGTTGTTTTGAAGATTTCCTCGCCCGATTTGCCACATAAATCCGACCTGGGCGGGGTAAAAGTAAATCTTGATAATTTTGAAAAAGTGGGAAAAGCAGCCAAAATGTTGGAGACCATAGTAAAAAATGAAAGCCATAATCTCTCGGGATGGTCATTCTTGATACAAAAAATGATCTGGGCTGATCATGAATTAATAATTGGAGCTAAAAAAGATCCGAACTTCGGACATTTAATCATGTTCGGAGCAGGCGGGATTTACACGGAGATTTATAAAGACTTAGCCTTTCGATTGGCTCCTTTAGAGAAAAAAGATGCTCAGGCTTTGATCCAAGAAACCAAAGTTTATCAGATCCTAAAAGGGTATCGGGGAAAAGAAATGGCAAATTTAGGCAAGATTGGTGAGGTTTTACATCTGACTTCAAATCTGGTGATGCAGCTGCCGGAAATTCAAGAGCTAGATTTTAATCCCTTGCTGGTTTCTGACCAGGAGGCAACCATTGCAGACGCAAAGATTAGAGTTTAGTCTCTTTCAAGATGAAAGAGCAGAGTGATTTCACCCTTAATTTTTTGATGAGCCAGTTTTTGAATAAGAACATCCACTTCTTCCCGAATAACTTCCTCATGCATTTTGGTTAATTCGCGACAAATCACCACTTCAATTTCTCCAAAAGCTTTTTGAAGGCTGGCTAAAGTCTTTAACAAACGGAAAGGTGACTCAAAAGCAATGTAAGTAAAAGAAAAACTTTGATTTTTGAGATTTTCCAATAACTTGGCTTTTTGACCTTCCTTACGCGGTAGAAATCCTAAAAAACAGAACTTATCAGGCGGCAAACCGGAAAGAATAAGGGCGCACAAGATTGAAGACGGACCGGGGATGGCCTCAATTTTAATCTTTGCGGAAAGCGTTGCGGTAACAAGTTTATAACCTGGGTCAGAAATGAGAGGGGTTCCGGCATCTGAAACTAAGGCTATTTTCTCGCCGCTTTTCAGCTTTTGAATAACCGCAGGAATTCTGTATTTTTCATTATGTTCCTGATAGGAAAGAAGCAATGTTTTGATTTTATAGAAATTTAAAAGGATCTTAGTTCTTCTGGTGTCTTCGGCTAAAATTAGGTCCGCGCTGTTTAAAACGTCTAAAGCGCGGAAACTGATATCTTTTAAATTACCAATTGGGGTTGACACCAAGAAGAGAATTGACATACTATAAGTATATCATGCTCGGAAAATCACAAACAGTTTTCTTAATGGGCAACGAAGCGGTGGCCAAAGCAGCTATCGCTGCCGGCGCTAAAATCATGTTCGGTTATCCTATCACTCCTACCTCTGAAATTTTAGAGAAATGGATCGAGTTTTCTCCACAAAATCATACTTTATATTTGCAAACCGAAGACGAGATGGCAGCCGGTTTCGGAGTAATCGGAGCTTGTCTGGCTGGCACCAAATCCTTCACCGCCACTGCCGGGCCAGGCAATGTTTTAATGCAGGATGCTTTTTCCATGGCAGAGGCTTTGCGCATACCGAGCGTTGGAATCATTATGCAGCGGGGTGGACTTTCAACCTCAACCGTGATTTATTCCCAAGAAGAAGTAACCTTGACTTGTTTCGGCGGCAATGGTGAGGGTTTGCGGGTCGTATATTCGACATCCGGCCTGCAGGATTTGTATGACTATACGCTTAAAGCTTTCGCCACAGCCTGGAAGTATCGTTTTCCTACTTTTGTTTTAGGAGACGGTTATCAGGGAAAAATGAAAGGTGAAGTTGAGATTTATAAACCTCAAAATTTAATTGACAGCCAACCCATTCTTTTAGCAGACAAAAAATACGCCGCTGGCGACAAAAAGTCCTTGGCCTATTATTATCCCTATATCAATCAATTGACACACAGACCGCTAACCAACATTTCTTTGGGTGATTCGGTTAATCTGCGTAACTGCCTTAATCTGGAAGAGGACATTTTTGAGATTATTGAATCTTATAAACGGGACTTTCAGAAAGTCACGCCTGAGATTGTTGAATACGAAGAAATGGAGACTAAAAATGCCGAGACGATTATTTTTGCCCATGGAATAGTAGCGGCAGCGGCCAGAGTGGCGGTTGAAAGATTAAGAGAAAACGGTGTTAAAGTTGGACTTTTTCGGCCTATTACCTTGCGTCCGTTTCCAACCCAACAAATCCGCAGGGTTATCAAAAATACCAAGAGACTGATTGTGACAGAGTCGGCTTTGGGACAATTCGGAGGCATGATAAAAGAAGCGTTATACGGCCAGACTGATATTCCGATCGCGACCTACTATCGTCCGGCTTTGGGGATTACGCCCGAGATGTTGGTGGATAAAGTGATGGAGATCGAAAAATGAATCTGCAAAGATTTAGCGGCGAGCAAGATCCTTTAGGAAGAAATGTGGCTACCATTTTTTCGGGAGTTGCTGCAAGCTATGAGGGTCTTGCGCAAAGATGTAAACCTTTGTCGGGTTGGTCTAATGTCCCGGAGTTGTTTGACCGAACTAAAGCCGAAACAGTAAGGCTGGGTGATTTTATTACAGAACAAATAAGGTACATCGAAGAAGAATTACCCATTTGGAGAGAAGACGGCCGAATTAGCGAACAAGAATATCATGGTGCGCTGGCTGAAGTTAAAATATTAAAATACATCTTGGATCCTAAAAATATACGCCAGTCGCCAAAAATAGAGGAAACCGTCAAAAATAGCGGACAACTAAATGTGAGACAATATCTAACAGGTATTAGTTTTCTTGTTAAAGAAGAAAAATTTTATGGAGAAGTTAGTTGTGTTCCAGAGTGTTCAATCTCCTCGCAAGATACGCAAGGTCGGATAGCGATGAAAATTGAAGTCGAGGGTAAAGAAATTGGTCTGCGTGTGGAAAGGCAAAACGGCGGGATTGTTCTTGATGTTGACGGTCCGTCGTTGAATATTGCTTTGCAAAAAGTCCGTGAGCGCGGACATCACTTTGATTTTGAAGATTCAAAAGAACTTTCTACGCCCCAAGGCTTTTACCTATTTGCCAAAGGAATGTATGAAAAAATCAAAGCCTGCGCTTTAAGGTAACTTATGGGTAATAAATTCCAGAATTTTCCTAAATCATGGAAAACCAAGTCCAAGCCGCATCTTTTTTGTCCCGGCTGCGGACATCCTATTGTGCTGAAAATGTTGGGTCAGGCGATTGACGAGATGGAAATTGCTAAAAAAACCGTCTTTCTAATTGATATCGGCTGTTCGCTTTTGGCCTGGGATTTCTTTAATCTGGATACCTCCCAAACCCATCACGGGCGTACCATTCCTGTGGCAGTGGGTTTCAAGATGGCCCGGCCGGATTCTTTGGTTATCGCCTATGTGGGAGACGGAGGAGGTTACGCTATTGGTTTGCAGCACACCTTGAGTGTTGCTTTGCGCAATAATCCAATCACTACCATTTTAGTCAATAATACCAATTACGGAATGACAGGCGGGCAAATGGCTCCGACTACTTTACTTGAAGAGAAAACATCCACTACTCCTTTAGGTCGGCAAATTGATATTCACGGACAAACTATAAAAGGACCGGAAATTCTGGCCGGTGTTGTTGCCGACAGCGCTTATGTGGCGCGAGGATCAGTGAGGCAGCCGCTGGTTTTGAAAAATTATCTCAAACGTGCGCTGCAAACTCAACTTGAAAAGCAGACCTTTAGTTTTGTCGAGGCACTTTCATTTTGTCCAACCAACTGGAAGACAGCTGCCAAAGAGACCTTGGAGCAAATAGAAAAGCTTGAGGAGCAGTTCGTATGCAAAGAATTTTGATAGCCGGTGAAGGCGGCCAGGGCGTACAGCTCATTGCCGAAGTTTTAGCCCGGGCTGCAGTCAAGATAGGTAAGAAAGCCACCTATATTCCCAACTTTGGTGTTGAACAGCGGGGTGGGGTGTCTTTAGCTTTTGTCATCCTTGACGAAAGGTCAATTTCCTATCCGAAGTTTTTAAAAGCTGATTATTTAGTAGTGATGACAGAGCGTGCTAAAAAACGCGTCGAGTCCTTTCAAACTTCAGACACCAGCTATTTGGACGCCACCGCTTATAATTTTCAGGGAATTCCCAATCAAGCCAAAAATATGTATGTTTTAGGGAGATTAGCTCATCTTTTAGGCGGCCTCGATTTTAATGTTTTGTGGGACACCATCGAAGAACGCATCGGTTCCAAATTCCAAAAGGATCCTCAATTGAGAAAAGACGACTACCGGGCCCTAAAGAAAGGATATGAGGATTAACAATGGATGACGATTATAAAACTAAAAGTTTTTCCCAACAAAGCAAGACGTGGAGCGTTTCTTACGGATTATGTAAAAGCTGCGGGCTGTGTATTGCAATATGTCCACAAAAATGTATCGTGCGGTCAAAAAATGCGGTAGGGATATACGGAGATCCAAGTGTCGAGGTTGAGATCGAGAAGTGTATTTCCTGCGGCCAATGCGAGCTTATCTGTCCAGAGGCAGCCATTAAAGTTAGTCGTAAAAAGTAAAGTTATGGCTGTCTTAATCTTTGTAGCAGCTGTGTAGAGCCTGAGAGTATTTCAACTTTGAATTCAACCGGTACCGAATTATCCATAATTCCAATGATGAAAAATGCGATCCGCACGCTTTCCGGCGTTACTCCGGTGGCTGTTTTAACCAAACCTTTTCCTTGTCCGGGAAGCTGCATTTATTGTCCGCACGAAGAAAATGTTCCGGTAAGTTATCTGGCTCAAGAACCGGCCGTCATGCGGGCCATCACCAACCGATATAATCCTTTCGATCAGGTTTCTTATCGCTTGAATCAATACATAAAAACAGGGCATATTACGCAGAAAGTAGAATTGATCATTTTAGGAGGAAGCTGGTCTTCCTACCCCTTCGAATATAGAAAAGAATTTGTCAAATCCTGTCTGGACGCCTTGAATAAGAAAAAGTCAGAGAGTTTTGAGGAAGCGGCAAGCATCAACGAGAAAGCTGAACACCGCATGGTTGGTTTAAGTATTGAAACGCGGCCAGATCTGATTACCCCCAAGGAAATTAGCAGGATGAGAAATCTGGGTGTAACCAAAGTTGAGCTTGGCGTGCAAACCACAGATGAGGAAATCTTAAAGTTGATTCGCAGAGGACATGGGGTCAAAGAAGTCAAAAAAGCCACGCAGCTTTTGAAAGACGCCGGTTTCAAAGTTTTATATCATATCATGCCGGGGTTACCGGGAGCGTCTCCAAAAAAGGATTTAGAAGTTTTTGACATTCTCTTTCAAAATTCGGCCTTTCAACCGGATATGTTAAAGATTTACCCGTGCGTGGTTGTTTCTCAAACAGAGCTTTATCATTGGTTTAAGGAGGGAAAGTATGTCCCTTATGCCAACTCTGAGCTGCTCGACTTGCTGATAAAAATAAAAGGCAAAATACCGCCCTACGTTCGTCTGATGAGACTTTTTCGCGATATCCCGGCTAACTATATTCAGGGTGGATCGAAAAAATCCAATTTACGGGAGATAATCCGCGAGGAGTTGGAGCGCCGGGGATTGGCGTGTCAGTGTATTCGTTGTCGTGAAATTCGCAACCAAACGCCAGAGAAAAATCTTACCCTCAAACGCATCAATTATGAAGCTTCGCAGGGAAGGGAGATATTTCTAGAATATATAGATAGCCAAGACCGCATTTATGCTTTATTGCGCCTGCGCATCCCTTCTTACGTTTTTAAGAAATCTGAAAGTCTTTTCAAAGTCCTGGGAAATTCATCCATTATCCGCGAGATTCATGTTTATGGTGTGTCAACGCCGCTTTCCAACAAAGGAAAAGTTCAGCATCGGGGATTGGGGAAAAAATTGATTGAAAAAGCGCAGGAAATTACACAGCGAGAATTCGGTCTTGGGAAGATGGCGGTGATTTCCGGAATCGGCGTCCGCGAGTATTATCGTAAATTAGGATTTAAACTCCAAGAAACTTACATGGTTAAGGAATTAAAATGAAATCGGTCCGTGAATTAAAACAAAAAAAGATTAGTTTTAGTTTAAACAAGCACTCCGGTGATGCTTACAAGGCAAGCGAAGCGTCTCGCGAGCTTGGACTTAAATTAAGTCAAATCGTGAAAAGTATTCTTCTGGGTGATAAGAACGGTCATACTGTTTTAGTCCTTTTACCGGGTGATAAGAAGATCGATGTTCAAAAAGTTCGTCGCCAAAGCGGCTTTGCCAAGCTCAGGCTCGCCGATCCTAAAATAGTTTTGGCAGTTTCTGGATACCAGGTTGGGTTGGTAACTCCTTTTGGATTAACCAAATCTATTCCTATCTTTATAGATCAAACGATTTTAAATTATGATGAGGTTGGAATTTCTTCAGGGGAAACGGGTTTAGAAATTATACTCAATCCCAATGAACTTTTGAAAGCTACCTTAGGATTAATCGGAGATTTCGTCCAGCAATGAATTTCCTGAAAACGGCGATTAAATGACCGTTAATGACTATTTTTGCATTACTTTGAAAACCAGGTCTCTCTTTTTAACCGGCCGATCGACTTTAATGGCTACGTCATCGCCTTTACGAGCGATGTTGACTTTTTGATGGTTTACCTCCATGGAGGAGGCGATCTGGGAAAATCCTTCATTTTTAGAGGTAAAGCGCAGGTGATCGCCAATTTCAAAGCTGTCAGATACCTCCAAAACTGCTACGGAAATCTTTTTAAAAACGTGTTTAACAAAGCCCACAATTTTTTCTTCCATGATTAGATACCTCCTTCAGTTTTTTTTGAATCGTAATCGTTGCCGGTTTTCTCTTCTGATGAATGTTTCAGAGAACCTTTAATAATGAGCAGGTTGTTTTGGACAGTTAGGCTTTTAATATCAAGTTCCTGATTTTGATTTAAAACATTTCTTACTTGTTGCATCAAAGTCTCAGAAAACAGATTGATGACCGAAACCGGAAGATTGAGGTTGCCGATTTTCCCCTCGATGAAGTTTAGAGAAATCTGATTCCGATCAATAGAAAACATTGCCTTCAGGTTGACTTCAGCCCGGATGGGACGGCTGATTGATAGATGCAGGTTTATTTTGTTGTCCTCAAAGGTGAGGTAAATTTTTTCGATTCCCATTTCGGAATACGGTACTTCCTGCAAAAGAGTATTCACTTCATCTTGGTTTAATTCCAAAGTAAAGTTTTCGGGATTTTCACTGATTTTTTGATTGATTTTATCTGTGATTTGGCCGACTTCTTGAGCAGGAGGAAGAAAAACTTCCGTCTGTAGATTGTGTTCTGACGGTAAATTCAATTGA
>Ga0210016_1000322_pt1 | contig 41611 bp, 42 predicted proteins | sample CryGeyCG2014_300_FD_185454 | JGI IMG/M metagenome (GOLD analysis project Ga0210016, IMG submission 185454) | Groundwater microbial communities from aquifer - Crystal Geyser CG02_land_8/20/14_3.00 (SPAdes) (version 2) | ecosystem: Environmental > Aquatic > Deep subsurface > Groundwater | place...
CCTTTTCATCATAAGCCTTGGATTTCGCAGGCTGCGTCCATCTATGTTTTTTGCATAAGCATTCGTTAATAGCATGCTCCGTGCGTTTTGTTTGACCATCCTTCTATCTACGCTTGGTTTCCCTTGTGAGAAACAGTGACTTGATTAAAAAAGGATTGAGACAGATTAACACGCTCCTGGCTCAGGGATTCGATGGGAACGTGAGAAACAGTGACTTGATTAAAAAAGGATTGAGACTTTGAAGGGATAGCCTGTAGGCTGTTAGGCTGTAGGCTAAGAGAGAAACAGTGACGTAACTGTTCGGGTAGGCACAGAGGGGCAAAGGCACAGGGGCACAAAGGAAAATGAAAACATATAAAGATCTGCAAGTCTGGCAAAAATCAATGACTTTAGTTACTGAAATATATAAGATTTCTAAAGGGTCCCCCAAGGATGAAGCTTACGGATTAACTTCTCAAATGAGACGTTGCACGATTTCAATTCCCAGCAACATGGCGGAAGGTTATGGATGATACAGGCACAAAGTTGCAAAGGCACAAAGGCACAAAGCAGAGGATAACATGACTTTGTGCCTTTGTTACTCTGTGCCTTTGTGCCTTTGCCCCTTTGTGCCTGGGTAGTTACAATTAAACAAGGATTGAGATGCTTTCCAGCTTTCCAGCTTTCCAGCTTGCCCGCTTGCCAGCCTGCCAGCTTGACAGCTTTTGAGCTTACCAGCCTGCCCGCTTTTTAGCTTGACGAAGGTGTATGATTTTGCTATAAAATAATGCATAAAAATGGTGCAAAATGGAGGTGCAGAAATATGACTTTAACGGCGCAAAGAAAACATAGCAGGATCAACATTCAGATCCCGGGAGAAACAAGGGATAAACTGGCTGAAGTAGCGTCTCTGCAGGGGAAAAAGATCTCAGCGCTGGTTCGGGAGTCGATCGAGGAAAAAATCAGACGGATCGAAAGAGAATTATTTGAGGAGAAAATGAAGACGGCATATGAGGGGCTGAGCAAGGAGAATACCCGCATATCCGAGGATTTCAAATATGCTGACTCGGAAAACCTGGCCTGAAAGGAGCGCAAAACATGACGCCGATGGAAGTTAAACGCGGTGAAATCTACTATGCCAATCTCGACCCGGTAATAGGAAGCGAAACAGGCAAAACCCGACCCGTACTCATCATTCAAAATGACATAGGCAACACATACTCCCCAACCACAATCGTGGCAATTATTACCGAATATTCGCAAAAGAAGGCGTCGTATCCGATCTGTGTAGCCGTTCCCAAATCCGAAAACCTGAGAAAAGATTCTATAGTGAATTTGTCCCAGATCAGGACCATTGATAAAAATCGGCTGTCGGCGTCGAGGCTTACCGTTCTTTCCCCCAAGTTGATGGAAAGAGTCGATGATGCATTAAAGCACAGCCTAGCCCTTTGAAAAATAGAGTTGAGGCAAAAGAGATGGAAGAGAAAAAGGTATTCTTCAATTCCGGAGACATGAAAATAGAGGGCATCCTCACATTGACAAAAAACCATAGTCCCGCCCCTGCGGCAGTGGTATGCCACCCTCACCCTGAGTACGGGGGAAATATGCACAATAACGTCGTTACAGGCATAACTCATACCCTCTCCAAACAAGGTTTTACTACACTGAGGTTTAATTTTCGGGGGGTTGGCTATAGTGAGGGAAGCTATGGCAAGGGTGTAGAGGAAACAAAGGATGTAAAAGGGGCAATTGATTTTCTTTTAGGAGCAGAACATCTGGAGACTAACGGTATCTTCCTCGTAGGATACTCCTTTGGAGCTATGGTAGGTCTGCAGGTTGCTGATAAGGATGATAGAATAAGGGGTTGGGCTGGGATATCCCCTCCTGTTGCCATGTATGACTTCAGCTTCCTCAAAGGGTCTTTTAAACCGAAACTGCTCCTTTTTGGAGATTCGGATTTTGCATGCCCCAAGGAAGGGATGGAGAAGCTTTTTGAATCTCTTGAAGAGCCAAAATCCATGAGTATTATCCCCGGTGCTGACCACTTCTTCTGGGGGAAGGAAAGGACCGTTGCGGAGTATGTCTTGAATTTCCTTGGTACATTTTTTCCTAAATAAAGTTACAATAATGTCATTTCGAGTAAAACGAGAAATCATTTTTATCACGGTGAATAAGTTTTCAATAAGAAAGGACAATTAAATGAAAGAGTTTAGTGTTGTTATTGAAAAAGATGAGGATGGTTATTTCGTTGCTTCTGTGCCAATTCTTCGAGGGTGCCATACTCAAGCAAAATCGCTTGATGTCTTGATGAAGAGGATTAAAGAAGCTATTGAACTCTGCCTTGAAGTAGAGAAGCCAACATCGAATGAGTTTATCGGCATTCAAAAAGTAGCGGTAACCGCATGACTACATTCCCATCTGTTACAGGCAGCCGGCTCATTAGCGTATTAAGAAAAATGGGGTTTGAAGTTTTACGAACCAAAGGAAGTCATCACTTCCTACAACATTCTGATGGTCGGTGCACAGTGGTTCCTGTCCATCGTGGAGAAAACATAGGGCGGGGGCTTCTTGCCCAAATTTTAAGGGATTGTGATATTACACGGGAAGAATTACAAAAAATGCTTTGAGCGAACAACGGCATACAGCTGATTCCAAAAGCATTGCGGATTTTGGTTCAGGTGATGGTTGGCCGTTAGCCACAATAGGAGGGAATGATGTCTAGAAAAAAGAAGCATATCGAATGGATCCCACTGCAGGGATCGGCAAAGATTGAGGGAAGCACAATCCATTATCAGCCGATCCTCATAACCGAAGGCCCAGGGGAAGGACAAATCAACATTTGCATCCTCGGATCGAACATCTACTTCCAGCAAGGCACGATCGAATTTGAAGCGAACCTGAGTGGTACAGATTCGAGATGCCAGATTATCCTTAATCACCAGCTCGATCCACAGATATTCGTTGGATTGAATTTCGGAACCAATGCTTACGGCATGGCTCAATTCAAGTCCGATGGCAAGTGGGAAACAATTGAAACATCAGGAATTGGGCAACCTGCCAAGACGAATACATGGATGAAGCTTCAGATTACCGTTATCGGGTCTGCCATCTCGATGTATGTAGATGGTGTAAGGGTCATAAGAGGATTTGCGATTATCCGAAAAACCCAGCCCGCATTATTTCTTCATGGATCGAAGGATGTGAGACTGCGCAACATTGAGGTGCATGAGCAGAAGCCGAAAGCGTTCATAGTCATGCAATATACCGATGAGTTCAATTCACTCTCTATAAGGAGGTCATAAAATCCACATGCGAAAAGTACGGCTATGATGCCATTAGAGCTGATGACATATTTACAAATGGTCAAATCATTAATGATATTACACGAAGCATTGAAGAGTCGTCCGTAATCATTGCGGATATTACACCAAACAATCCCAATGTCTTTTACGAAGTTGGCTATGCCCACGCTACAAGGAAACCAACAATCCTTCTCTGCGAGCGAGGCAGGGAGAAACTCCCGTTCGATGTATCAGGATTCAGGACATTGTTCTACGATAATACAATTGGTGGGAAGTCACAAATAGAGGAGAGACTCTCGAAGCACCTAGAGAACATCATTGGCTAACTAGGCAATCAGCCGACCGGCTTAGCCGGCGGCTTATTGCTACGTTCCTCCATATAAAACAACAACATAAGGTTCTTTTATGACCATTTTTATATCAGTTTTGATCGTCCCCAGAAAGCGACGGATTCCGAAATGTCCCAAGATGGTATTCTGCATAAATATCGGGGCGAAAAACTTGTTGGAATAACCATACTCGAAGCATCAAAAAGACATTGAAAAGAAATGGTTTGAAAACATTTAACAATGCCATAAAATTATTTCTGCTCAGATGAAATATAATCCTGAAAAACACCACCGCCGTTCCATCCATTTAAAGGGATATGATTATTCCCAACAAGGCGGATATTACATGACCATTGTTACGCAAAACCGGGAATGTTTATTTGGGGATTTAGTGGACGGGGAAATGGTATTGAATGATGCGGGAACAATGATTGAAAAATGGTATTTTGAATTGGAAAATAAATTTCCGGATATCCAATGCGATGAATATGTCATCATGCCCAATCATTTTCACGCAGTCATCCATAACGTAGGGGTAGACCTACGTGTCTGCCCTATGAAAAAATTGGGCGAACACAATTCGGTTGAACACCATTCGGGCAAACACCATTCGGGCAAACACGCAGGTTCGCCCCTACGGAAAATTGTACAATGGTTCAAAACGATGACCACCAATGAATATATACGTATGGTAAAACAAAACGAATGGCAACCGTTCAACGGCAAATTATGGCAACGCAATTATTGGGAACACGTCATTCGTGATGAAAATGAATTAAACCATATCCGTGAATATATTCTTAACAATCAATTGCAATGGGAATTGGATGACGAAAACCCAAAACGATTGTAACGGTAGGGGCAGACCTGCGTGTCTGCCCGATAAATAAATCGGGCAAATACCATTTGGGTGAATACGATTCGGGCGAACACGATTCGGGCGAACACGCAGGTTCACCCCTACGGAAAATTATACACCATTCGGGCAAATACAACAGGGAACACATGATCCCTCATTCAAAACCAACCCTTGATCAGAGAGATTACGATGCTGTGCTTAAGGTATTGCGATCGGGACATATCTCTCAAGGGGAGTATGTGAAAAGGTTTGAAGCCATCCTCTCTGAATTTGTCGGGGTTAAGGGAGGGGTGGCGACAAACTCAGGGACTTCTGCCCTACATCTGGCATTGTTGGCTTTAGAGGCAGGCAAAGGAGATGAAATAATCCTTCCAAGCTATGTCTGCACTGCCCTGTTGAATGCCATAAACTATGTAGGAGCAACCCCAATCCTTGTAGATATTGAACCAGACAGTTTCAACCTCGATGCAAAAAGGGTAAAGGAATCTCTTACTGAAAAAACAAAGGCAATTATTGTCCCTCATCTTTTTGGCCTGCCTGCTGACATGGAGGAACTACTGTCCTTTGAAATCCCATTGATAGAAGACTGTGCCCAAGCTCTTGGCGCCAAGTATAAGGGAAAGCAGGCAGGCAGTTTTGGCACACTCTCGATATTCTCCTTCTATGCTACTAAGGTGATAGCTTCGGGAGAAGGCGGGATGGTTCTTTCAGATTCTCCCCATCTGCTGGAAAGGGTGAGAGACCTCCGGGATTACGATAACAGAGATGACTATAAAATCCGCTTTAACTATAAGATGACCGACCTTCAGGCTGCCCTGGGAATCAGTCAGATGGAGAAACTACCGTCTTTTTTAGAGAGAAGGGGGTCAATAGCAAACAGATACTCTCTGGAGCTGGCAAATACACCTGCCCTTTTACCCACGGGATATCCTGGCAAAGAGCATATCTTTTACCGTTATGTTATAAGGGTTGAAGGAGAACTGGAAAGACTTTTAGAGCAAATTAAAAGAGAAGGTGTTTGTTGTGAACGCCCTGTGTACCGCCCATTACACTATTATCTTGGGCACTCTGACTTTCCTCAGACAGAGATTATATGGAACAGTGCCCTATCCATCCCTATTTATCCCTCTCTAACCTTTGGTGAAGTGACAGAGGTTATCAAAGGGGTAAAGGGGTTGATTGAAGAAAGGTAAGGGATTTGAAAAATTCTAAGATAATTTTCTTTGGCAGCAAGGTCTTATATTTTTTAATCCTCGTAGTTTTTATTGCCCTATTGCTGCCATTTACAAGGACATTTTTTATCGGACAGGGGCACAGATGGCTCGTTATGCTTCTCTTCTCCTTTTCCCTTTCCTTTACTCTAACCCCATGGGTAAGATACCTTGCAAAAAAAGCAAGTATCTTAGACTATCCGGACAACAGAAAAGTTCACCATCAGGCTACACCCCTGCTGGGAGGCATTGCTGTCTATATTGCCTTTGTCAGCTCTATTTTTATCAACAATATCTATACAAAACCACTGTTAGCCATTTTAATAGGTGGAACCCTCATATTCTTAATAAGCGTGGTAGACGACATAATAGAAATCCCGGCATTACCAAAGCTTCTGGCTCAGTTTATGGCTACATCTATCATTATTGGCTCAGGAATAGTATTGGACATGTTCCCCAAAACACCACTGGGGGATGCAGGAAACGTATTCTTAACGCTTTTATGGGTGATTGGAATCACGAATTCCTTTAACTTCTTCGACGGAATGGATGGCTTAGCTTCGGGCCTGAGTATAATTACAGCCTTCTTCATTGGAATTGTCGCCTTTCAAACAGATCAGCCCTTCCTGGGCTGGATAGCTATTGCCGTAATGGGCAGCTGCATTGGGTTCTTCCCTTATAATTTCAGGCTGCATCAGCCTGCTACTATATTCCTTGGCGATGCAGGGAGTAACTTCCTGGGGTTTACACTCGCGTCTCTTGCCATATTAGGTGAGTGGGCTGATAATAACCCCATAGTTTCAATGGCTACCCCTCTGCTTATCTTCTGGGTCTTTGTCTTTGATATGACACATATAACCCTAACAAGGATTATTTCAGGAAAGGTTACCAATTTTAAGGAGTGGATCAACTATGTAGGAAATGACCACCTACACCATCGTTTGGAGTTATTATTAAACAGCAAAAAACAAAGCGTTCTATTCATCTTCTTTCTCTGCACATGTATGGGTATAAGCGCCATTGTACTGCGCTATGCCCGAACCGTTGACGCAGTCCTTCTGGTAATCCAGGCAGCAATAGTAGTCATCCTTGTAACCATCCTGGAAGCCAGAGCAAAAAAACAGGCAAACAAAGACTAAAAAAAACACGGGGTTAAACAAGATGACCATAGTAAAACTGCTCGATGAATTCTTAAACTACCTTGTCGTTGAAAGAGGATTGTCTAAAAACACCCTGGAATCATACAGCAGAGACTTAAACAAATACCTTGATTATCTGGAAAAAAACAAGATAGCAGACATTAAGGAGCCCTCCAGCTCTCATATAATGGCTTTCATTTATACACTAAAGCAAAAAGGGCTGGCAACCAAGACCACTGCAAGAAACCTGGTGGCTATCAAGATGTTTTATAAGTTCCTGGTTAACGAGAATTATCTTGAGAAAAACCCTGCCACAAGGATTGATTCTCCAAAGACATGGGTCAAATTGCCAAATACCCTGGCACTAAACGAAGTGGAGATGTTGCTGGATCAACCCGATACGAACAGCCCTTTAGGCATGAGGGATTCTGCTATGCTAGAACTGCTATATGCCACAGGATTAAGGGTTTCTGAGCTCGTTTCTCTATCCCTAAATAGCATTAATTTAGAAGTGGGTTACCTCATTGCCTTTGGAAAGGGTAATAAGGAAAGAATCGTCCCTATAGGGAATCAGGCAACACAAAAGCTGAAGGAGTATCTTGAATCTGCCAGAAAAAAACTACTTAAAAACTCAAGCAGTCCTTCTCTTTTTGTAAATCGTTCAGGGAATTCTCTATCCCGTCAGGGTTTTTGGAAGGTTATCAAAAAGTATACCTTTAAGGCGGGGATAAAGAAGAATATAACACCTCACACCTTAAGGCATTCTTTTGCCACCCATCTCCTGGAAAGGGGAGCAGACCTGCGTTCAGTGCAGACTATGCTGGGCCATGTTGATATCTCTACCACCCAGATATATACCCATGTGACAAGAGAAAGATTAAAAAAGCTCCATAATCAATTACATCCTAGGGCTTAGGGCTCGGGGTAACAGTTAACGGGGATCAGTAGACAGGGGTCAGGGAAAGGAAAGTATGGCTGGCCGCTGACGAAGGGCCGACTGCTGATCCCTGCCCTCTGTGGGCTGGTATCTTTTTGTGAAAAGTATGGAAGTAATTACTACACATGTAAATGCCGATTTTGATTCTCTCGCTTCGATGTTGGCGGCAAAAAAGCTGTATCCAGAGGCACGGCTTGTCTTTCCTGGCTCCCAGGAAAAAAGCATACGGGACTTTTTTATCCAGTCAACGATATACATCTTTGAAGTAGAAAAACTAAAGAACATGGACATTGAAAGCATCCACCGGCTTATCCTGGTTGATACAAGACAGGCAAGTCGGATAGGGAAATTCGCAGAGATTACAGATAGGACGAACTTAGATATCCATATATACGATCATCATCCACCTTCATCTGACGATATCTCAGGCTCCCTGGAAGTAATAAAAGAGGTAGGATCCACTGCGACCATTTTAACCCAGATTTTAAAGGACCGGAATATCGAAATCAGTCCTGATGAGGCTACAATCATGACCCTGGGGATATACGAAGACACAGGGTCGTTCACCTTCTCTTCCACCACAAGCGATGATCATTTGGCTGCGGGTTATCTCCTTTCCAAAGGGGCCAACCTGAATATTGTTTCAGATATGCTTATTAAAGAATTGACATCTGAAGAGGTCTCACTGCTGAATGATCTTGTCTTCTCTGCTGTCACTCACAATATAAACGGTATTGACGTTGTAATAGCCAAGGCATCTACCGATAAATACATAGGGGATTTTGCAGTATTAGTCCATAAACTAAAAGACATGAAGAATATCAATGTACTCTTTGCATTGGCCAGAATGGAGGATCGGATATATCTGATTTGTAGAAGCAGAGTTGATTATGTCAACGTCAGTGAGGTCGCCATAGAATTTGGAGGAGGGGGACACTCGACGGCAGCATCTGCAACTATCAGGGATCTAACGCTTATTCAAGTCGAAGAAAAACTGCTGGGCGTTCTCCGTAACAAAATAGGAATACAGATACATGCAAAGGACATAATGGCTTTCCCTGTAAAGGTGATAGACTCTGCTGCTTCCCTGCAGAGAGCAGGGAAGCTTTTGACAAGGTACAATATAAATGTATTACCAGTAATTAAAGAAAATAAACTTCTGGGTCTAATCTCCAGACAAATAATTGAAAAAGCAACTTACCATGGATTAAAGGATCTGCCCACTGAGGAGTATATGTCCACAGATTTTTCATCAGTAAGCCCGGATTCCCTGTTCCTGACCGTCCAAAAAATTATCATAGAAAACAATCAAAGGTTTCTTCCGGTTGTGGAAAACGACTGTATAGTGGGGGCGATAACCCGAACAGATCTGCTAAGAACAATGCAAAGTAACCTTTTAAAAGACCCCTCCTATCTGTATGCCTTTGATCGTGACCCTTCTCTCACAAGAAAAAAATCAGTTGCAAAACTCATAAAAGAACGATTTGATAAAAGAACCCTTGAAATACTACAAGTTATAGGTAAAAAGGCTGAAGACCTCCATTACAATGCCTATCTTGTGGGAGGAACCGTCAGGGATATTATCCTTCGGCGTGAAACCCTTGATATTGATGTTGTTATTGAAGGGGATGGCATTGAATTGACAAAGCGGTTTGCTGTGGATTACCCCTGCAAGGTAAAATCCCATGAGAAATTTGGCACCGCTACATTGATCTTTCCTGATAATCTCAGGATAGACATAGCCACAGCCCGACTCGAATACTATAAATCCCCTGCAGCGCTCCCTACTGTTGAATTGAGTTCGATAAAACTGGACCTTTACCGCAGGGATTTCACAATGAATACATTGGCAATACGGCTTAATCCCACAGGTTTTGGTGAACTGATAGACTCCTTCGGTGCCCAGAAAGATATCAAAGAAAAGACAATCAGGGTGATACATAATCTGAGTTTTGTTGAGGACCCCACAAGGATATTCAGGGCTATCCGTTTCGAGCAGAGATTCGGCTTTCAGATAGGGAAGCACACCGCTAATCTTATAAACAACACTGTCAGGATGAATTTTCTCGATCAACTGGACGGTTACAGGTTTTTTTCTGAGTTAAAACTTATATTTCAGGAAGAAGACCCTGTACTGGTGATAAAGAGATTGGCTGAATTCGATATTCTAAGGTTTATCCATCCAAAGATAAAATTCAACGAGAAAATTAAGAAACATCTCCAAAATATTAAAGGAATTATTTCCTGGTTCAATCTCCTGTACTTAGAAGAAAAATATGAAAAGTGGCAAATCTATTTCTTTGGATTGATAGATTCCCTGAATAAACAAGAGATTCTTCAGGTCTGTCAAAGGTTATCTATAACTGAAAAAAATGAGGAGAAGGTTATCCTGGGTATTGAACAGGCGGAGACTATCCTTAAACAGATCGAAAAAAGAGGTACAGCAGAGAGGAGTAAAATCTATAATCTTCTTAGACCCATATACACAGAGTCTCTGCTTTTCGCCATGGCAAAAACCGATAAAAACTATATAAAGATGACTATATCCCTTTATTTTACTCAACTGAAAAGGACTCATTGCCTTTTAAACGGCGAAGATCTCAAAAATCTGGGAATAGCACCAGGGAAGATATTTAAAAGGATACTGGACGATCTTCTTGAAGCCAAACTGGATGGAAGGGTTAAATCTAAAAAGGAAGAAATCAATTTTATAAAAGAAAATTATACAGATAGTGTCACTATCTAAATTGACAAAACACCCCCCCCTATCTGTTATATACTAAGAGAGCTTTGAAAAAGTACCCCTTTTCGCTTCAGCATACATTTTTTGACCCATCTATGATCGTGAGTCGTAAGTCGTAAGTCGGGAGTCGTAAATAGAATAAAATCCATTCACGATTTACGATTTACGACTTCCGGTTTTTGACGATGTTCGCTCTCAGCGGTACTTTTGCAAAGCTCTCAAGGCATCCTCTGCTGACGTTGAACAGAAAAGGAGAAGCGCTATATGTCTAAAAAGAGAATATTGAGTGGTATGCGACCTTCTGGCAAATTGCACCTTGGAAACTTTTTCGGAGCTTTAGACAGTTGGGTTAAACTTCAAGACGAGTATGAATGTTTCTACTTTGCCGCTGATTGGCATGCACTGACCAGTGAGTATGAAAATACAGAGATGATAAAAGAGAGTATCACGGATATGTTCCTCGATTGGTTGAGTGCAGGTATCGATCCCGATAAAAGTACCATCTTTATACAGTCGAAGATACCAGAACATGCTGAGCTCCATGTCTTACTCTCAATGATCACCCCTTTGTCCTGGCTTGAGCGGAATCCTACGTATAAAGAGCAGCAACAAGAACTGACAAACAAGGACATTTCTACCTATGGTTTTTTGGGCTATCCTGTCTTACAGGCAGCAGATATAATTATATATAAAGCCCATAAAGTTCCTGTTGGGATAGACCAGGTACCTCACCTTGAATTGACCCGTGAGATTGCCCGCCGTTTTAATTTTCTTTATAAGGAAACCTTCCCCCTCCCGGAGCCTATTTTGACCGAGACGCCTAAACTGCTGGGCATAGATGGAAGAAAGATGAGCAAAACATACAACAACGCTATATACCTATCGGACACTCCAGAGGTAATCAGGGAAAAGACAGATCAGATGTTCACAGATCCCCAAAGGGCAAGAAAATCTGACCCAGGAGACCCGAAAATCTGCAATGTCTTTTCCTTCCATAAGCTGTTTAGCCCCCCTGAGGAGGTTAGTGAAATCTCCCACAGTTGTCAATCCGCTCGTATTGGATGTGTTGATTGCAAGAAAAAAATGGCATCCAGAGTAATTACGTTTCTCTCTCCGCTTCAGATCAAAAGGGAATACTTCTTAACCCACGTTGAAAGGGTAGAAGAAATCATAGAAACGGGAATTAAAAAGGCTCAAGGTATAGCAAGAGAGACTATGAATGAGGTAAGAGAGGCAATAGGGATTTAGAAGTATATACGCACTTAGAGTGCTGATATAAAAAGTTATCTGAAATCGAGAGCAAAGTAAACTTCTTTTTCAAAAGGGGGCATGTCATGCCTGAAGATTTAACTGGCATTTTTAAACCTGAAGCTAAGACCATAATGAAGATTTTTGGTGATGCAGACAGTTATTACCGAATTCCTGATTATCAAAGACCTTATAGTTGGAATGGGGAACAAATAGAACAAATGTGGGATGATATTTATTCCGCAATGGAGGCTGAAGAAGAGAGTTATTTCTTGGGTCCCGCCATATTTATTGAAAAAAAGGGTTACTTTGAAGTTGTCGACGGACAGCAACGACTAACGACAATAACTATTCTATTTTGCGTTTTAAGGGACTTACATCTTCAGGATGATAAGAAAATCATAAATGTTATAAAAAGCCTTGTGGATCAGCAGTACCGCTTAAGACTTATCACACAGCTCCATTACCAAAATCAATTTGAAGATCAGATATTAGACGCCGTGAAATTTCCTGATTATGAACCGAGCAAAAAAGAACTTAAAGATAACAAATTCATAAATACAGCATTAATCTTCAAGGAAAAGCTGTCTAAACTTAATAGCTCTCAATTATCGAGCTTTGTTAGCTTTCTACTTAACAAAGTCATCATGATTTCAATTGTGTGCACGAAACAGCATTTTGCCATAAAACTGTTCCAAGTCCTGAATACGAGAGGGCTTGATCTGGACAATTCCGATTTGATAAAGAGTCATTTATATGGGACTCTTAATAAGGAATTAGATCAGCAGAAGTTTATGACAACATGGAGAGAGATTGAAACACTCTCGAAGCAAATTGATGAATCGTTGGAGAACCTATTTACCTTTTATGAGTATTATTTATTGGCAAGAAACCCAAAATATTCTTTGTTTGAGGAATTGACTGCAACGAAAGACTTTAAGCGAGATGCAAATAAAGTTATTTTTTCATTCAAAGAATTTGTCGGCGATTTTAATGAAATATGGCAAATGCAGTCATCCTTGACATATTCTTTCTGGTACATACCAAATCAGGTCTTCTGGAAAGCAATCCTGACGACAGCTAAGATTGAGAAATTCAAAGAATTTGAAGGATTATGCAAAGAATTGAGAAAAATGTTTTATGCTTACTGGATTGCAGGTTATACAACTTCCAAGATTAAACAGCTTTCATTCAACATAATTGCCCTCCTTAAGAAGAAAAAGAAGTTAACGGAAATCAAGAAAGAGATCGATGATAAGATGACAGCGGATTATGTTGTTAAAAGGATGTCTGATAATTTATATGATGATGCCTATGGAGAAGTGTGGGCTAAGCCGCTACTAGCATTAATCGAGTACAATCAAACAGATGGCGCCAAGATTACTTATATTGAGACGGACCGAAAGCTACACGTTGATCATATCTTGCCAGAAAAATGGGGTGCAACAAATTATTGGAAAAATAATTGGTCTCAAGAAAAAGCTGCCCTTTGGCTAAATAAACTTGGGAATCTTACCTTACTTTCTGGGAAAAAGAATATTGCTGCAAGTAATGACTCTTTCCCCAAGAAAAGGGGTATATACAAGGGGAAAGGCTTAGATGGTACTACAGCATTTCTTATTTCTCAGAAAATCATGAGGAAAAAAGATTGGACAGAAACAGAGATAAGAGACAGACACAAATGGATCATTGAACAGACAGAAAAGCTGTTGGATTTAAAAATAAAGAGAATTTCTCTTTAATGCATATCGATGAGTTTGCTATGTTTTGCTCACGACTTCAGATAACACAGTGTAAACGGCTGACGCCCAAACCGCAGGGGTTCGTTTGCACTTGAACGATACAGGTCATCGGCTCCGCCTCGAACGTGTATCGGGCTCATAAAAATGCTTTGACTTTACATTCTTTCATGGTATCATTTTAAGTATCAAATATAATATTAGAAAGGATGTGAATTGTAATGTCTCTAAGTATTTCTGAAGACATAAAATCCGTTTCAGAGCTGAAAAAGAAGACGAATGAAATCTTCAGGCAAATGCACCATACTGGCCGCCCTATTATCGTTACTGTCAATGGCAAGCCTGATGCTGTTTTACTGGATGTAGAGGTTTTTGAAAAGAAATTGAGATCACTAAACCTTAGTATACTCCTGGTTGAAGCGGAAAACGATGTTAAAGAGGGCCGTACCAGAGATGCACAAGATTTTATGAAGGAGTTTAAGGAGGGTGCAAAAGTATCGGGTTGAGATCACCAAAGTTGCCGAATCAGATATACGGGAAATCTTTCAATATATTGCATCTGACAACAAGACCGCGGCAATGAAATTGGTAAGCGAAATAGCGTGGCAAATTGATTCTTTAGAACAATTCCCTTTAAGGTGCCCGGTTATCCCCGAATCTCGGGAACTAGGAAGAGAATATCGGCATATTATCTATGGGAATTACAGAACCATCTTTAGAATTAACGGACCCAGGGTGATTATTATGCGGGTTATTCATGGTGCGCGGTTGCTGAGCTTAGAAATATTTGAAAAATAGAACAACGGAATGAACCCTACTTCAGATAACAAGCGCACAGGTTTTATTGGAGGAATTTTTAAGGGCTGACTAATTAATGGAGTAGACCATGCCGTACAATGTTAAACTCCAGGTATTCGAGGGGCCTTTAGACCTCTTGCTGCATCTGATTAAAAAGAATGAAGTGGACATATATGACATACCCATTGCCTTTATAACCGCACAGTACCTTGAATATCTGGACGTCATGAAGACCTTAAACCTGGATATTGCCGGTGAATTTCTCGTAATGGCAGCAACCCTCATGCATATCAAATCCAAGATGCTCCTGCCTCCAGCAGAAGATGAAAGAGAAGAGTTTGAGGGAGAGGAGGATCCACGGGCTGAGCTGGTAAGACGGTTAATCGAATATCAAAGATTCAAAGATACCGCTAATAAACTAATGGGCCATGAAATCTTAGATAGAGATGTATTTACCAGGGGTTTAGCCGGTGAGTCTTCAGAGGAAAACGAAAAAGACCTGAACGAAATAAGCATTATTGAATTGATAGAGGCATTTAAAAGGGTTTTAAAAGAAGAACCTCCGGAAAACTTTTTCTATATTGCCATTGAAAAGATGTCAGTTAATGATAAGATAACAGAGATCATTGAAAGAATGAAGCACACAGGAAACATCGTTTTTCAGTCTCTATTCACCGGGATCGGGGACAAACACGAAGTAATAATTACTTTTCTCGCCTTGCTTGAGCTCATAAGGCTTAAGGTAGTAAGGGTTATACAGGCAACACCCTTTGGAACCATTAGAATCTGTCCTATAAATCTAGTGCTTTGACTCATAAATAACTTTACCAAAAATGTCTCCCCTCCCTTGGTGGGAGGGGATTAAGGGGAGGGGGCAACATAGCGATTCTTCACCCCCACCCAGCCCCTCCCCCATCAAGGGGGAGGGAATATTTATAGTAATTCATAGTAAAGGTATTAAAGGGACATTCCACTAGAATTTGCAAAAGGACTTGATGCCTGACTGCCTAACATATAAATAACATGGACAAAAAACAGATAAAATCCATTATAGAGAGTCTGATATTTGCCTCCGATGCACCTATCCCCATTAACAAAATCCAGGAAATTATTGACAGTCCAGACAGGAAAACCTTGATGGGCTTGATAGCGGAACTGATAGAAGAATACCAAACAATGGACAGAGGTTTTTCCTTAAAAGAAGTTGCCGGCGGATATCAATTCCGAACCAAGCCAGAATGTTCAGAGTGGGTTAGGCAGTTGAAGAAAGGGATACCGTTAAAACTAAGCCAAGCAGCCCTGGAAACCCTTGCCATTATTGCATATAAACAGCCAGTTACTCGCTCTGAAATTGAATATATCAGGGGTGTTGATGTGGGAGGGATTTTGAGATCCCTTGCGGATAAGAAATTAATCAGAATTTTAGGGAAAAAGGAGGTTCCGGGAAGGCCTCTGATCTATGGGACATCTAAAAGGTTTCTGGAAGTATTCGCACTAAAAGATCTGTCAAGCCTTCCAACTTTACAAGAAGTTGAGGAATTGTAAATCAAAGGAAGATATGAAAGAGCGGCTTCAAAAGATTATTGCAAAAGCTGGCATAGCATCGCGCCGACAGGCAGAAAACCTTATTAGAGATGGTATGGTAAGAGTTAATGGAATAGTTGTAACTGAGCTGGGCAGTAAGGCCGACTCCGCTGAAGACAGCATCGAAGTTAATGGCAAGCCTATAACCAATCTGGAACCAAAGGTTTATATAGTGCTGAACAAACCCAAAGGATATGTTACAACGCTGAAGGATCCTCAAAAAAGACCCATAGTTACAGACCTCTTGAAAGATATAAAATCAAGGGTTTTTCCCGTTGGAAGATTGGACTATAATACCGAAGGTCTACTCCTCTTTACTAACGATGGTGACGTAACTCAAAGGTTGATCCATCCCAGGAATAAGGTGCTGAAGACATATTTGGTTGAGATGCATGGTATGTTAACCTCCGGTGAAATCAATAAACTTGAATCTGGAATTGAACTATACGATGGGTTTACCGCACCTGCTAAATTAAAGTTCATAAAAAAGATAAAAGATAAAAGTTGGTGGGAGATCAGTATCCACGAAGGGAAAAAAAGACAGATTAAGAGAATGTTTGAAGACATAGGGCATTCGATTTATCAATTACGTAGAATAAGATTTGGCCCTTTAGAATTAGGAGAACTGACACCTGGAAAATATCGCTTTTTAACTGATCAAGAGATCAGGGAACTGGTTGTCTCCGCCTAAAAGGCATAGAGCAAGAAGTATTGATTCTTACAGCTATTCAAAAACTTTAGGGATAATAGAGTACTTAGTATTCCCTTTGATATTTATTTTTAGAATCCTTCTTGATCTTAGAGTTTTTCTCTAGTATAATTTTGTCTCTCGAAAGTGGTTTTTTATCAATCTTTATTAAGAACAAGGAGAAGTAGTTATGTCTATTATTACAATTTCAAGGGGCTCATATAGTAGGGGAAAAGAAGTGGCAGAGAAGGTGGCTAAAAAGCTTGGCTACGAGTGTATCGCCAGAGACGTACTTCTTGAGGCATCGGAAGAATTCAATGTTCCTGAGACAAAGCTCAATCATGCCATCCGGGATGCTCCTTCCTTTCTGGATCGCTTCACCTATGGAAAGGAGAGGTATATCGCTTATGTCCAATCGGCTTTGTTAAGACATTTACAGAAAGATAACATAGTCTATCATGGTTTTGCTGGTCAGTTCTTCGCCAAAGGTGTATCCCATGTACTCAAAGTTAGGATCATTGCCGATCTGGAGGATCGTATCAGACTGGTGATGGACCGGGACCGGGTTTCTAAAAAAAAGGCATTGCAGTCTCTAAAAAAGATTGACGAACAACGAAGAAAATGGAGTATATCCCTCTATGGGATTGACACCTCGGACCCTGGCCTCTATGATATGGTTCTACATATCAGAAAAATCACTGTGAATGATGCAGCAGACATCATATGCCATACTGTGGGGTTGAAGGATTTTCAGACGATACCTGAGTCCCAAAAGGCAATGGATGATCTTTTACTTGCTTCTGAGGTTAAGGCTACCCTGATAGACCTGAAACCCGATGTCGAAGTCTATTCTGATAGTGGAAAGGTATCAGTAACAACCAGCGCTCGACTATCCCAGGAGGAAAAATTAATTCAAGATATAGAGGGGGTTGTTAAAACCATTCCAGGTGTTAAAGAGGTGACTGTTCATATACATCTGGACCCGATTGAAACATACGATTGAAGGACTGAGGGTCACCGACCTCTTCCAATCCTTGGCACCTACTTCCGAATCATTTTAAATTAGGATGTCTTTTTCCATTTTATATCCATAATAAGTAACCCTCCATTACTTACCATTTGGGAACCCTCGAAGATAATCCCCAAAAAAGCAAGAGGATTCAAAGAGGAACTTTATGAATAACGAAAGGAAACCAGATTCTAAAGATGAATTGAAGATAGTCAAGGAGACTCTCAAGAACTGGGAAGGAGATAAGAATATGATTGCCATGCTCCTCTCAATTCAGGATCACCTTGGTTATCTTCCAGAAGAAAGTATGATAGAGGTAGCCAGATATCTGAATATTTCAGAAACAACCATTTATGGAGTGGCTACATTTTACAACCAATTTCGCTTTACCCCACCTGGCAAGAATCATATCCAGGTATGTATGGGTACAGCATGCCATGTAAAACGGGGTAACATCGTTCTGGAATCGTGGGAAAGACGTCTGGAAATAAAGGAGGGGGAAGTAACAGAAGATCGGGAATTCAGCCTGGAAAGGGTGAATTGTGTGGGATGCTGTGTCTTGGCACCTGTAACGGTTATTAATAAAGAGGTGCGTGGCCAAATGGATCCTACCAAAGTGGATGGTATCCTTCTAAAATATCAATTGGGAAAAGAAGCCGAAACGAAAAGAAAGGAAGAATCTGGATTAAGGGTAGAAGAAAGTTGCGAAGAATCAAATGATGGAAAGAACAGTTAGTGAAAGGTTCGAAGAACTTAAAAAAAACGCATTAAAAGATTTTCCGGGCATGGATGGAAAAAAAGGGGCAACTATCTATGTGGGGACAGCTACCTGCGGAAGGTCAGCCGGTTCTCTTGAAGTGCTTTCTTCTTTTGAGGGCATTTTAAAGACCCTCAACATCGAAGCCAGAATAATTAAGGTTGGATGCCACGGGCACTGCTATGCTGAACCCATGGCTGTTGTTTCCAAACCGGGATGGCCTCCCATAATGTATGGTTACCTCACCCCGAACCGAGCCCAAATACTCATAAAGAGATTTTTCAATGAAGAGGATCCTGCCCTTGAATGGGCTTTAGGAGCGATGGAAGAAAACGATATGATCCCCACAGTTTACGAAACCCCAAGGTGGTCCAGGGAACGGAGATGGCTCCTGAAAAACTGCGGCTGCATAGACCCAGAGGATATTAATCATTACATAGCAGTAGGTGGATATGAAGGTTTAACGTATGCCCTTAAAATGGAACATGGAGAAATAATAGAAGAGATAAAAAAAGCAGGTTTAAGGGGACTGGGAGGCGCGGGTTTTGAGACCTGGAAAAAGTGGGATATATGCCGAGACACCCCTGAATTTCCGAAGTATCTTATCTGCAATGCTGATGAAGGGGACCCTGGCGCCTTTATGGACAGGACAATACTGGAAAGCGATCCTCATTCCATTATAGAAGGAATGATTATAGCAGGTTACGCAATCGGAGCTGAGTCTGGCTACATATACGTTAGAAAAGAGTATCCACAAGCAGTATCCGTATTAACAACGGCAGTCTGTCAGGCAAGAGAGCTTGGACTTTTGGGGAAGAATATCCTGAACAGCAAAATCAGCTTTGATATAAAGATAAACCAGGGGGCAGGGGCATTCGTTTGTGGTGAAGAAACGGCTCTGATAGCATCCATAGAGGGGAAAAGGGGGGTGCCGAAACCCAGGCCCCCTTATCCGGCAAATATAGGACTCTGGGGGAAACCTACCCTGATAAACAATGTCAAAACTCTTGCCTCTATCCCTAAAATACTCGCCTATGGAGCCGGAAAGGTCTCCTCTTTGGGTATGGAAGGATGTATGGGTACAGCCGTCTTTGCCCTGGCAGGTAAGATAAAAAATGCAGGTTTGGTGGAAATTCCCTTTGGAACTACCCTAAGAGAAATCATATTTGATATTGGGGGTGGAGTCCCTCCCACAATAAAGGTTTCAAATGTTGCTGGGGAACTCCCAAAAACCATTAAGAGGCAATTTAAAGCAGTTCAAATAGGGGGGCCATCAGGGGGGTGCCTTCCGGAATCACTTCTGGATACACCTGTATGCTTTGACACGATAGCTGATACAGGAGCTATTATGGGTTCCGGTGGGATGGTGGTCATGGACGAAGACAACTGCGCTGTAGAGACTGCTCGGTACTTTTTAGAGTTTACCCAGAAAGAGTCCTGTGGCAAGTGTACCTTCTGCCGGATTGGAACAAAACATATGCTGAATATTCTTACTGACATCACGAGAGGAGCAGGCATTATGGATGACCTGGATCTGCTTGAAGAATTGGCTGAAACCATTAAACAGGGTTCTCTCTGTAACCTGGGGAAGACCGCCCCTAATCCCGTACTTACAACCCTTCGTTATTTCAGGGAAGAATATGAGATACACATCTTGGATAAAAGATGTCCTTCACTGGAATGTAAGGATATTATTGCATACTACATTTTACCTGAAAAATGCCAGCGGGCGTGTGATGCCTGTGTTGGCAGCTGTCCAACAGAGGCTATCTATACCAGAAGAGATCGCCTGAAAGCTATAGATCAGGAGAAATGCGCTAAGTGTGCGAACTGTATGGATGCCTGTCCTATCCAATATGATGCAATAATAAAGATATCACCTATATCTCAGCTTCCTGAATCCGAACCTAGGGATGATGATGGACAGAAAAAATGACGGCTTCGCAAAAAGTCCATCTGCGGCGTTCCGCTGCATCCTCAGTCATTGGAGCGTACATGTAAGTACGCCTCATTCCTTCGGATTTGCGCGCCTTGCATCTGGAGCTTTTTACTGTGCCGTCTGATTTTTGACTTTTTGCGACTTCATCAAAAATAGAGTGCATCGGAATGAAATATGGAAACAGTATCTTTAACGATTAACGGAAAAAAGATAGTAACGGAAAAGGGGAAAAGGGTGCTATGGGCTGCCCTGGAAAATGGCATATTCATTCCTCATCTCTGTGCAATCGAAGAAAATCCTTTACCTTTTGGAAGTTGTAGACTCTGCTTTGTTGAGATAGAAGGAAAAAAAGAGCCCGTGGCGAGTTGCACTGAAGAGGTAACCGATGGTATGATCGTAGATACAAGGACAGAATCTGTATTGCGATTGGTACGAATGGCATTCAAATTGATCATGTCTAGACACCCGATAATATGCAGGGAGTGCCCGGCTAATAAGAAGTGTGCCCTTCAAGACATCTCCCGTGAGATGGGGTTTAAACTCAAACCTAAGAGGCTGCCCCAAATACTCCCTGACTTACCGGTAGATGACAGTCATTCTCTCTTTACCTATAACCCCAATCTATGTGTATTGTGCGGTCTCTGTGTCTATATCTGTAATGAAATTGTCAAAGAGGCGATCCTGGACTTTAACTTCCGAGGTTTTATAACCAAAGTAGGAACCTTCAAAAACAGACCACTTGCTGAATCTAAATGTAACTCCTGTTTAAAATGTGTAGAGGCATGTCCGGTAGGTGCCCTATCAAGAAAGTGACTAATGAGCTTGAATTCTGTGTATGAAAAGATAATAACTCACAGTGATTTTGATGGTATTGTAAGTGGGGCAATATGTTCAGTTGCCCTGGGTATAAGAAAGATATATTTTGCAGGACCATCAACAATAACAAAATCACTTATTCCAATATCTGAGAATGACATTGTCTGTGACCTTCCGTATCCACTGTCCTGTGGGCTCTGGTTCGACCATCATGAAGGAAACCTTCAGGAACTCCGTTACAGGAAAATTGATCCGGCAACTATAAGAGGGAGGGCAGGTGTATCAAAAAGCTGTGCAAGAATAGTATTCGAGTATTTTTCAGAAAGAACAAGGCTCCCTGAATTCATAGAGGATGCTGTAAAGGAAGCTGACATAATTGATAGCTTTGAATACAGATCAATAGAGGATTGGAGAAAGGAGTCACCAGGAAAGATAATTGATAACTCATTGAATATAAAAGAGTCATCAAGGCATACAATGGACTCGTACATGAGGGCGATACTCTTTCTTCTTACAGAGAGGTCAATTGAAGAGGTTGCCAATACACCGAAGGTAAGGGAGAGGTTCGAGAAGTATAAAAGAGAAGAGGAAGGTATGCTGAGGCTAATAAAGGAGAGTTCAACCTTTATGCCAAATGATCAAAATTGTGAGATTGTCCTGCTTGATCTTACAAAATACAGCAGAATGCCCTCAGTTATAAAGAATCTTGCCTATCTTATTTATCCTGATGCATTGGCTGTACTTCAAATATCGAACCTTTTTGAAAGAAATACAAAGAAAAATGATCTCAGCTTTTCAATGTCGTTAAGTATAGCTTTAAAATCCACTGCCCATAGTAAAGATGTAGGAGAAATCATGAGAACACTAAACATAGGTGATGGACACAAAGGGGCAGGAGCAGGTACTGTATACAGCAAGTCAAAGCAGGAAATGCTTGAAAAGAAGGCATTGATAACAGAGAAGATCTTCAGATTATGGAAAAACCAGTTGGACCAGGGTGTGCCTTTGATCCAAACCAATACCCCCCAAGGATATAGTTACACAGGAAAAATTAATAGTTGACAATTTTATAAATAATGGAGAGAATGTCTTCGTATTATTCCAATGATTTTTTTAGGAGGTGTTCTATGGCTAAGCGTATCATTGAGGATCTGGAAGAGCTGAAAACAATGGTGGGACAGGAGATTGGCGTAAGTGACTGGATTAAGGTAACGCAGGAAAGGGTTAATACATTTGCCGAGGCGACCGGGGACCACCAGTGGATTCATGTAGACCCGGAACGGGCTAAGAAAGAATCACCCTATGGGGGACCAATTGCCCACGGGTATTTAACCATGAGTTTGGCACCATATTTTCTTCAGCAGATTATGGAGATAAAAAAGAAGCGGATGGGGGTCAATTATGGGTTGAATAAGGTGCGTTTTCCTGCCCCTGTGCCTGTTGGAGGCAAATTGCGAATGAAAGCCGAGGTGGCTGAAATTGAAGAGATCAAGGGAGGGATTCAGATTGTAATTAAGATGACCTTTGAGGTAGAAGGTCAGGAAAAGCCCTGTTGTATTGCCGAGGCCATCTATCGTTATTACAGTTAATTAGCCATTTCTTTAAAAAACAAAGACGAAAGGAGGAAGACTATGTATGTAAAAGACATTATGACAACGAATGTTGTCACTGTTCCCAGCACTACATCTATTGCGGATGCAAAGAGGATAATGCAGGCCCACAGGTTTCGCAGGTTGCCAGTGGTAGATAGGGGAAAGCTGGTAGGCGTGGTTACCGAGCACAGATTGGAGAGTGTTTCGCCTTCCAAGGCAACATCCCTTACCGTTTGGGAAATTGGTTATCTTCTTGAAAAGACGACCGTAAAAGAGATTATGGAAAAGCATTTAATCACAGTGAAGCCTGAGATGACCGTTGAGGAGGCAATATCTCTATCCCAGGAGAACAAGGTAGGCGCATTGATAGTCCTTGAGGATGGTAGGGTAGTGGGAATACTTACTACCAATGACGTCTTTTACAAGATTGTAAACAAGGTGTTGGGTATAGGTAGTCCAGGCTCCAGGATCGAAGTCAGCCAGGCAGGAGAGGGGAAAGCCCTGGAGGAAGTGATTTCTTGTGTGAACAAGCATGGGTTAAAAATTATAACACTTCATGTTATTCCTCCCACTGAGAACGGGAAGAATGACCTTGTTGTTCATGTAGACAGTGAAGATGCCAGCAAGGTTGTTGATGAGTTGAAAGGGAAAGGTTATGAGGTAACCTTGAGGAAACGATAGCCTATTATTTATCAAAGAAGTTCAGATAAACTCTGTTAAAGATGCCATCTCTAACGGGGTAAAAAATGAAAGCGGACTATTTATTAAATAGTCCGCTTTTTTATTGCACTTTCAACTTTTTCACTAAAAAATCTAATTTTTTTCTTGACAAAATCTTTAATATATTATATTCATCAATTAAATAATTATATAATTGAAAAAGAGGGAGGCAAAAAATGAAGGCAAGGGAATTTAAGGACGCCGTTTTCAACCAATTTGCACGGCTCGCACAGGCCATGTGCAGTCCAAAACGCCTTGAGATTATAGATATTCTGATTCAGGGCGAGAGAGACGTTGAGACCATTGCAAGAGAAACAAATCTGACTGTTGCAAATACATCCCGGCATCTCCATGTACTGAAGAACGCTCATCTTGTGGATTTTAGGAAAGATGGGGTCAGAAACTTTTACCGGGTCTCGGACATAGCTGTATATAACTGCTGGAAGAATTTACAGTCCCTTGCAGAGAGCCTGCTTCCAGAAGTCCGGGATACTGTGCAGCGTTTTTACATAGACAGGGCAGGCATGGAAACCATTTCAAAAGATGAGCTCCTGAGCCGCATCAAAAAAGGTGAGGCAGTGGCACTCGATGTAAGGCCTCAAGAGGAGTATATATCAGGACATGTTAGAGGAGCCGTATCCATTCCGTTACATCAACTAAAAAAGAAGCTCAAGGAACTCCCTTCAGATAAGGAGGTAATCGTTTACTGCCGCGGGCCATACTGTGTCCTTGCTGTAGAGGCAGTTGTAATCCTGAGAGATGCAGGTTTTAAGGCATCCAGGCTTGAAGAAGGGTTCCCTGAGTGGAGATCGGCAGATATGCCGGTAGAGACAGGAGTCTTGGCCAGTTGAAACCATAATACAGCCTGCAAGATCAGGAGGGCTGTATTCAAAAAATTTTAAGGAGGTAATATTATGTTGACAGAACAGATAATCTACTCCATCCTTCTCGCTTTGCACAACATAGCGCTTGTTGGTTGCGCTGCTGCCCCTTTTTACAACCGCAACCTTGTAAATACAAGGGCACAGTACGGGCAAAAGCTTCACTACGAACTTGATAAAGTAGTTGAAGACACACTTCAGGGGAATGCCCCGTATTGCATGGCATTTGTCATCGTCCTCCTTGTAACAGGAATGGGCATACCGCTTAATTACTACCTGTTTCACGGCACCCTGAAACAACTGCATCCTGTGGCAATGGTTGCTCTTGCATTAAAGCTTGCATCTTTTTTGGGTATGTTTGTGATTATGGGAAAAATCTTTTGGGGGATAAATCCGCGACTGAAGGAAATCTTCGCAAAATTTGAGCCTTCAAAAACACCTGCTCCTGAACTGGAGAAGGAGTTCTTCCAGAAGAGGTCAAGGCGCAAGGCTCTCTGTGAAACCTGTCTGAAGTTTGCTGTTGCAGTCCTAGTCTTCAGTGCATTTCTCGGATTTGGAGGTTAAAAATGTCGAAGCTTTTAATGATTTTAAATGATCCACCATACGGGACAGAACGCTGTTTCAATGGTTTAAGGCTTGCTTTAAACTTGCTTAAAATGGATGAAGACCTGGAACTTACTGTTTTTCTCATCGGGGACTCTGTCCTCTGCGCAAAGTCAGATCAGTTAACCCCAAACGGATATTACAATCTTGGGAGAATGCTCAAGCCTGTAATAAAAAAGGGAGAAGTGCTCCTTTGCGGGACATGCATGGATGCACGGGGTATAAAAGACGAGGAACTTCTGGACGGCTGCAGACGCAGCAATCTTGACGAATTGACAATGTATACTCTTGAAGCGGATAAGGTAATTGTATTCTAATTAGTTCACCCTGAAAAATGCCTGCCTGTAAGCAGACAGGAAAAATTCCCTTTGGAGCGAACATCGTCAAAAAACCGGAAGTCGTGAATCGTAAATCGTGAATGGGTATTACACCTTTTATTTACGACTCGCGACTTACGATTTACGATCATAGATGGGTCAAAAAACCTGAAGCAGAGAGTGGAAAAGGGAATTTTTCAGGGCGAATGAATTGGTTAGGAAATAAATTTCCCTGTGCTCCCACACAGGGTATCCAGGGTTAATTTTTCATGAATAACATAAAATTATGCGAGATTATTTCAAAAAAACTAAATGATGCAACAAATATCTTGGATATTGGTTGTGGTGATGGTTTTTTGGTTAGCTGTTTGGCTAAGAAACTAAACAGGAAGATTATAGGTCTTGACAATTCGATAGAAGGATTTACCAAAGCACATAATCACTGCGAAAAATTTGATGTGTGTAACTTAATCGGATGTATTAAAGGAAATGCTCATAAGATGAAAATGTTCGGGAACGACGAGTTTGATGCTGTAATCTTAATTTATGCACTGCATCATATGGATAATCCTGAGATTGTATTGAGAGAAGCAAACCGTGTTTTGAAACCTGCTGGAAGAGTTGTAATGGTGGAATATGTCGTTAGAAAAAGAAGGAGCAAATGCCACAAATTTGCAAAAGAAGAGGTTGATAAGATGATGAGAAACGCTGGTTTTAGAGAGAGCGTTATTCAAAAATTAGAAGAGGATATTATCTTGGTTACAAGCAAGAAATAGTGGCAAGAATACGAGTAAAGCAGACAAACAGAACAGAGAGGAGAAAGTAGTATGGTTGCTGGAGGTTTAATGAAAAAGAATGCTCGCTTTCAGGTTTTTAACGGAGTATTCTTTATGATGCTTTTAGTTGGAGGATGGTTTTATTACCCGTTAGGTTATTTTATGATTTTTTGCATGGTTATGGCCATGGGAATTGGTATTGTTAAGGGCAGGTGGTGGTGTGACTGGATGTGTCCGCGGGGCAGTTTTTGGGACAGGTATCTTGACATTTTTAGCCGACGGACTAAAGTTCCTTCGTTTTTTCGGAGTAGTCTCTTCCGTCTGTTCTGGTTGGGGCTTCTTATGAGCATGCTTGTAGTTAGCTTGGTGCCGATATGGGGAGATATCTACCTGATGGGACGCCCATTTGTAATGATTTTAACGGTGACCACTGTAATTGGCCTGGTGCTGGGTGTAATTTACAACCAGCGGATATGGTGTATGTTTTGTCCTATGGGAACTATGGCTAACTGGCTGGGGAAGGGAAGAAAGTCCCTTAAGGTAAGTGGTGCTTGTACCGATTGCGGTGCCTGTGAAAAGGTGTGCCGCATGCAGATTTACCCTGGTAGTTACCGTGTGGTAGGGAAGGTTCAGCATGGTGATTGCCTGAAATGCTCGTATTGTGTAGAAAAATGTCCAAAAAGCGCTCTGAATTTTGAGGAGGATTTAAAAGCAGCCTGATTTCTAGTGCTTTGACTCATAAATAACTTTACCAAAAATGTCTCCCCTCCCTTGGTGGGAGGGGATTAAGGGGGAGGGGGCAACATAGCGATTCTTCACCCCTACCCTGCCCCTCCCCCATCAAGGGGGAGGGAATATTTATAGTAATTCATAGTAAAGGTATTAAAGGGACATTCCACTAGTTGCTTAAGTAGTTTGCTAAGGATAGAAGCATAAATTTCCATACATGAATTGGTTTTTATCCCCTTAGTTGTGTTTCCCTCAGGTACCCACCTGCGAGGTACGACAATTTAAAGAAAAGTGGTGCCTTTCTCCTCGCTTTAAACTAAACTACTACCGCCTTTAGGCGGTAATAGTTTAGTCACAGTTTAGATATGAGTTTTAGTCGCTTGCCTTTTCCCTCCTGCTTATTAGCACTCTCTGTTTAAATATTCCTACCTATATATAGTGTCAATAAAACCCCGGATGTCTGCATTTCCAAGTTCAATATCAGCCACTATATATTGTGGTATAAATATAACTGTATACATTTTGTTGTATTTTTTTCCTTTACAAGGGGTAAAATCGATGCTATATTAATGAAAATATTTGTAGGTAAATGGCTTCTAACAAATCACTATAGGACAGCGTATAACGCTGCCCGTGATTTCAGGCATTCGGCAGATCAAGAAAATAGAAAAGGTCATAGGCACATAGATGACACAGCAGGCAGCAAAATCGGCAACAATGAAAAGATCGAACAATGAAAGTGCTGCGCCTTTCGTATCTGAAGCAATTACTTGCGTAGAGAAGTTGAATAGTGAAGCCGAAGCATGATGGGCAGACAAACTGAGGGTTGACAACTCGCTCACTCGCGCAATGGTAAGCTTTCAAGCCAACAAGGGCAAGTCCTTCTATCGTTGGTTCAAGTATAAGGAAGCCTTCTCTGTTAGTCTTATTGAGCAGTTATTGGAGAAATACCAAATCGTTAAGGGCACCGTGCTCGATCCATTTTCAGGAATCGGGACGGCTTTGTTTGCAGCAGGTGGTCTGGGGATGAAGGCCGAGGGCATCGAACTGCTTCCGATAGGCCAAATCGTTATTGCAACTAAACAATTAATTGATTGGGAAATAAAGGATGTGGATGTTGAGCGGCTTGTCTATTGGAGAGATAAACATCCTTGGGAAAATGGCAAGCCTGCCAAATCCATAAATGAACTCAGAATTACTTGTGGGGCTTATTCAGCAGAAACGCTTGATGCAATGGGACGATTTCTCGACGTATCCGAACAAGAGGGGCAGCGAGTAAAATCTGTTCTGCTGTTTGCCTTACTTTGTATTCTTGAAAGCATCAGTTACACGAGAAAGGACGGACAGTATTTGCGATGGGATTATCGTTCTGGCCGACGCCAAGGCAAAAAGATCTTCGACAAAGGTAAGATTTTGAGTTTTAACCAGGCAATCACAAGCAAACTTAACGAAATAGTTGTGGATTTGAGCTTTACTAATATGCCCCTGGATTTATTCGGCACAATCCGTTCAAAGGCAGAGATTAAATTGCATAGTGGTTCATGCCTCAATATCCTGCCGAATCTCAAACATCAGTCTTACGATGGCTTGATTACGTCTCCGCCATACTGCAATCGCTACGATTACACGCGTACCTATGCACTGGAACTTGCTCTCCTTGGTGTTGATGAGAAAGGATTGACCAAACTCAGGCAGGAGATGCTGAGTTGCACAGTTGAAAACCGGGCAAAAGACCTTTTAGCTATGAATCCAGAATGGAAGGCCGCCATCGCGGCAGCTGACCAACACCCGCTACTCCAAAGCATCCTTGCCTACTTGAATTTACAGAAAGAGCTTGACTTACTCAATAATAACGGAATCCCTCGTATGGTACGCGGTTACTTCTACGAGATGGCATGTGTCATTTTTGAGTCAGCATGTGTATTAAAGAAGCATGCACCGCTCATCATGGTAAACGACAATGTACGGTATGCTGGTGCAAGCATATCGGTGGACATCATTCTATCGGAGATCGCTGAGCATTTAGGATTCAAGGCAGAGCAAATATTGGTACTGCCAAATGGCAAGGGAAATAGTAGCCAGCAAATGGGCGCACATGGGCGAGAAGCGTTGCGTAAATGCGTGTATGTCTGGCGAAAGAGATAACAAAATCCTCGAGTTGGAACAAGAGTTAAGGGTTACCTGAAAAAGAAGGGCTTTTGGGTATGAAGATAAAAGAAGTGGAGGTTTTGGGATTTAAATCCTTTGCTGAAAAAACAACCCTTTCCTTTCAGCCCGGTATTACAGCTATAGTCGGGCCAAATGGCTGTGGAAAGAGCAATGTTATAGATGCCATACGGTGGGCTATGGGAGAACTCAGCGCCAAACAGCTCAGGGGAGCTTTGATGGAGGATATCATCTTCAACGGAAGTGAAGGAATAAAACCTACAGGAGTTGCAGAGGTCTCGTTGATCTTCTCAAACGATGACGGCATAGCCCCACCTGAATATCATGAGTTCAGCGAGATTCAGGTAACCAGACGTCTCTTTCGATCAGGAGAAAGCGAATACTATATTAATAAGATCCCCTGTCGTCTCAAAGACATCGCAGAGCTTTTTATGGACACGGGGCTGGGTACTAAGACCTATTCTATGGTAGAGCAGGGAAAGGTTGAGATGATTTTGAATTCTAAGCCCCAGGACAGAAGATTTCTGATTGAAGAGGCAGCCGGTGTGACAAAATATAAAAATAGAAAAAAAGAGGCGTTGAGTAAGATTGAGTCTACAAAACAAAACCTGATAAGGTTGTCTGATATCATCGGAGAGATCAAAAGACAGATTAGTTCACTGAAACGACAGGCCAAAAAGGCGGAAAAGTATAACTCTATTAAAAAAGATATAAAAGAGATAGAACTAACCCTGGCATTAGGAGATTACAGAGAAATTTTAAGAGATAAGAAGGATAAAGAAGGCTTACTAGAGATACTGAAGGCTAAAGATGCTGAAATTTCTGCAAAAATACAGAGTAGTGAGAATCGAATTGAAGAAACCAAGATCAGATTATTGGAAAAAGAAAAAGAGTTAATCGCTATTCAAGAGAGGCTTCATAGCGTAAATAGCTCTATCCAGAAGGATGAGAACATTATAGAGTACGGTGGCAAGGAGTTGGAGACCATTAGGAAACAGCAGTCCCGCTTCGGAGAAGACACTAAAAAGCTTAAGTTCCAACTGGAAGGCACGGAAAAAGAGATTCAGGAGTTAGAGAAGAATGAAAAGGGGTTACAAAATGCCCTGGTTACTGAAGAATTTAATCTAACCGAGAGAGAAAGCCAGTTCAAAAAGCTGGAAGAGCATTACGAAGCTGCAGTAGAAAGGATCGAATCAGAGAAGACCGATCTTATTGATATACTGACTGATATAACCCATATTAAAAATTCTATAACCAATTTAACAGATCAACAGGCAGGCTTCCTTCGAAGGGAGGAGAAGAGTAAGGAAGAATTGAAAAACGCCACAGAAATGATTGAAGAACTAGAAGATAAGGCATCTAAGTTAAATAAAGAGTTGGAGGAGTTAATCAGGTTTAAAGGGGTATTAGAGGAAGAGAAGCAAAAGAGGCTTGAAGAGATAGACAATCTTAAGCTGACGGTGGAAGGAAAAGAAAAAACCCTGAATGATCTCAAAGAGGAACTTAACAGGAAAACTGCCCGATTGAACTCTTTAAAAGAGTTCCAGAAGAACCTTGAGGGATACCAGGAAGGGGTTCGTTCAATAATGCTTAAAAGTGGCGACGACAATTCAAAGAAGAATGGGATATATGGAGTGGTAGCCGACATAATTGATACTGCGCCAAAATACGAGACAGCCCTGGAGGCCATTCTGGGAGAGAAGCTCCAGTATATTATTGTCAAAAGTCAAAATGAAGGTGTGGAGGCTATTGAGTATTTGAAGAAAGAGGCTGCTGGTAGAAGCAGTTTTATCCCCCTCAACCTCAGAGAGGAGAAAGGATCTTCACCGGCTATTTATTCTGCAGAGGCTGATTATACCCCTTTGGTAAGTGTAGTTAAAGCAAGAGAAGGGTTTTGCAATATCGCCAATTACCTGTTGGCAAATGTACTGGTAGTCGAAGACTTTGATAGAGCTATGAAATTCTGGGAAAATAATGGCTACATAGGCACTTTGGTTACCCTGGATGGGGATGTAATAGACTCCTGTGGGGTTCTGACCGGTGGGAGTAAGTCTGCTGTTTCGGGTGGAGTGCTGCAAAAGAAGAGAGAAATTAGAGAATTGGAACAGATAACAGAAAGGATAAGAGAAGAGTATAATAGAATTGAGAAGGAATATAAACAGATTGTTGAGGAGACATCCTTAATACAAAAGCGTATAGAAAAATTGAGCCATGAGTTATATGCTGGGGACGTTAAGATTCTTACCCTTAAAAATGAACAGACCCAGGCTTATTCAGAGTTAAGCCGTTTTAAGGAAAAGATAGAGATATTGAATTTTGAGAGAAAACAATTGCAGGAAGAGAAGGAAAAAACGAAGGTGGACCTGTCAGCAAAAGGAGAGAAGTTGCAGGGTCTAAACAACTTAAAAGACGAAAAAGAAAGGCTGGTAGGCAGCCTGCAGGGAGAAGAGAAGAAGATAAAAGAAAAAATAGATGGGCTAAGAGCCGGTCTTACCAATTCAAAGATTACAATAGGCTCTGTTAAAGAACGGCTGAAAGGCGCATCTTCTAATATAAACCGCTTAAGGAGTGCTAGAGAAGCATTAGTAAAAGGTATTGAAGAGAAAATAAGGGAAAGCGAAGAAAGCGAAAAGGAGTGTCTTAGAATCGCTAAAAAGATAGAGGATTCTCAAAACAGGCTTGATGAATTGCTTAAAATCCATAAAGGCCTCCATGACTCTTTAAGCATAAAGAAGGCTGAAACGGAAGAAGATGCCGAGGATTTAAGAAGAGAAGAGAGTGCCGGTAAAACCTACCTGAGGGAGCAAGAAGATATCAATGGAAGGTTAAGTGATTTGAATCTTAAAATAGTTGAGATAGGGCTCAGCATCTCACACCTGAAAGACAGGGTAGAGGAAAAATACCGTATTAAGTTAGAATCTATGACCAGTCTTCCTGTCAATGGGTTCTCCGGGGAAGAAGCAAAAGAAAGGCTTGCATATCTAAAAGAATCTCTGGAAAATATGGGTGAAGTAAATCTCTTGTCCATCGGTGAATACGAAGAATTGAAAGAGAGATACGAGTTCTTGACAGGTCAACAGGATGATCTGAATCAGTCTTTGGAATCTCTTCAGAAGACTATAAACAAAATCAATCGAGTGACGAGAAAGAGGTTTAACGAGACCTTTCTGGCTGTCAATGGAAAGTTCAAGGAGATATTCCCTCGTCTCTTTGGGGGTGGTATAGGAGAACTTGTATTAACCGATGAAGATGATCTGTTAGAAACTGGAATAGAAATAGTTGCTCAGCCTCCTGGTAAGAAGCTCCAAAATATCAAACTCCTATCCGGTGGAGAGAAGGCATTGGCAACTATCGCATTGATCTTTTCTATGTTTGCCATAAAACCCAGCCCTTTTTGTCTTTTGGATGAAGTGGATGCTGCCCTGGACGATGTCAATATAGACAGATTCAATGAACTGCTTTTAGAGACGTCTAAAAACTCCCAATTTATCCTTGTGACCCATAACAAGCAGGCCATGGAGATAGTAGATACCCTTATAGGTGTGACCATGGAAAATCCCGGGGTATCCAAACTGGTTTCAGTAAAAATGAACTAAATTACCAGTTTATATTACGAGATGCGGGCATTTTTCCGCTTAATAAATTGTTGAGCGTCTACAATACCATGCCAAAGAAAATATTTTAAATCTTTATCAAAAGAAGGTAGAATCTACTTATGGTAGAACTTTGGAACAAGAAAGTCGAAAAAAAGTTCTTTTCTGAGTCGGTTAAATTTGCCACACCGGAACAGTTGTTCTATGTGACCGATAAAAACAGATACCTCGCTTACTGGCCCAAAGGTTACGATGGCAAGAAGAGCACCCTCCAAAGCAGAAACGCACTGATCGGGAACTTTACTGAAAAATGGACAACGGACTTAATCCAAGCAGTTGTTAATGATAAGGGATTGTTTGCAGTTCAAGGCGCAATATGCGATCAAATTGCCTTGGCAAATATGTCTCCTGCCGATGTTGTCATTTCCAGAAACAAGAACATTAATCAGGAGGTAGATGACATCGTTGCTATAATTGAGGTAAAGATGTCCATCGTCTGGAACTGGGAATTACAAGGCGGCAAGACCTTGTCTTGTATCGGCGACTATAAAACCCATCAAGGCAATCCGGGATTGTTACGTTCCGATTCAATGTTGAAGGGCATCGGCAAGAGTATAAATATAAGGGTTTCGAGCTTCCAAGCGGCTACAATTCCTATTATCGTGATGGGCAATACGCCTATCACAAACAGCTATTATCCAAAGGTTGACAAGTGAGGTGTGAAAATGAAATTTACGGTTAGAAGATACTTTTCAGGATATTGTACTTATGAAATAGAGGCTACAAGTAAAGATGCAGCCTATAAAAAGGCGAGAAATATGCCTATCCATGAAGATGAAATATTAACCACATTAGAGGACTGGAAAGACTGCGATGAGGTAAAGCCAATCGTTAATGATTAAGATCGAAAGCAAGATCAACTATAGCTATGCAACCATTAAAGTAACCCAAAGCCGTATAGACAAGGGTTTGATAGCTATTCCTGTTTCATTAGTACAATGGTTTCCAGACCACAAGACAACCATTAAGGTTTTTCTGGACGAGTCGGCTGTCCTGCATAATAAGAGTTACTCTCCGTACACCAGTAGTACTAGAGAATGCAGGATTGGAGGGATGGCGGAATGGTACAAGGAAAATAAACTCAAAGACGGCGATGAAATAGTTGTCCAATTGATAGATAAGAAGCACTTTATCTATCGTTTGGTTCCTGAACAAAAGTTTCTGCTAAAAACTCAGGAACTGCAAAGCAGCTTAGATAAAGCCGAAAGTGAAAACGAGGCATCCGAAAAGATAATAACTCTTGCCAACTGGGCTGATTTGGAGAAGAAGAAAGTGGTACTTGGTGAATACCATCGGCTGATTAAGTCTACGCCGATTAAGGAAAGACGATACACGAATAAGTATTCAAATAGGGTAAAAGAGGATGTGCCGCCTAATATAAGAGTTCTGTTAGGGGAGCTATACCAAGGACATTGTCAAGTGTGTGATTTTTGGTTTCTGAAAAAGGATAATAAACCGTATTTTGAAATACATCATATTAACCCCGCTCAAGGACATCATCCAATAAATCTGGTTGTCGTCTGTGGCAATTGCCACAACCAGTTTGAGTTCGCCAATGTAAGGAACGAGTTTACTGCTAATAGTTGGCTTACTACGGTTAGTTTTAACAACAAACCTTATCTTGTAAATCAGATTTTTTTAAAGACAAGATGGGAAGAGTCCTTTAAGCAGTTGTATATTTAATCGAAATTATGAATGATATTCCAGCATCCACTTAATGGTCACTTCGCCACCGTATAATGTAAAAAAGGAATACGATAAAGACCTTTCCCTTGATGAATACAGAACATTGTTAAAGGCAGTGTTCAAGGAAACATATAATAAACTGGTTACCGGTGGAAGGGCATGTATTAATGTTGCTAATCTTGGAAGAAAACCATATATACCGCTTCATAGTTATATCATTGAAGATATGCTTGAGATGGGTTTTTTTATGAGAGGTGAAATTATTTGGAACAAGGCATCAAGCGCAAGTCCATCGACAGCTTGGGGTAGTTGGTTGTCTGCTGGTAATCCAGTATTGAGAGATATTCACGAATATATTTTAGTTTTCTCAAAGGAATCATTTTCAAGAAAACGAAGCCACAAAACGGATACTATCAGCAAAGAAGAGTTCCTCGAATGGACGAAAAGCGTCTGGACATTTCCGGCAGTCTCAGCCCGCAGCATTGGTCATCCAGCCCCATTTCCAGAAGAATTACCCCACCGCCTAATCCAACTATATACTTTCAAGGGAGATGTTGTCTTAGACCCGTTTTGCGGCAGTGGAACAGCGTGCCTTGTTGCATTAAAAGACGGAAGACATTACATCGGGTATGACATCGAACCTGAATATGTAAAACTGGCAAATCGAAGAATAAAGGCACATTCAAGCCAGACAAGCCTATTTGAAAACGAACCGCCTTCAAAAACCATAAAATCAAATGAAGAGTGGGCACGGCAGAGCATATAATAAACCTGACGCATAATACGTTCAACCGGACGTCTGAAAAACTGCACGCCGGTTAGCTTTATATTAACTGTTGAGTGCCGCGACATCGTGGACGGATTTTCGTGCCACGACATCGTGGACACCCATACGTTTAATGTAATTGGTAATCATCAAAACAGCCCCCAGAGCAAGTTATAGAGCAATACAAATCTGCTAGGGGCAAAGGCTGGGGTGCACTTGCAAAGAGTCTGGGCATAAAACCTGGATCAAAAGAGTTCCATGCGTTGAAAAGTGGGCATGATCTTGATGATTATGATAAAGAGAAGGATAAGGGAAAAGATAAAGGACAGGGGAAAGGGGGCAAGAAGAAACTTAATCTATCCTGACACACTTATAAGCCCTCATCTTGTCAAGGGGTAAAGATACCCTAATTTCTCTGCTGCAAAAGAGAATACATCATCAACAGTTATTTCAGTCATACATTCTTTTGTATTGCATTTTTTCTTGAAGCACGGGCTGCAGGCAACGCTGCTTCTTATAACCGTATGATCATTACCATAAGGCCCGGTCCTCCATGGTGCTGTTGGACCGAATATAGCTACTACAGGGGTCTTCATTGCCGATGCAATATGCATGGGTCCTGTATCAGTTGTAATCATCAGATCTGCTAAACTTAAGAGACATGCCAGTTGCTTAAGATTCATCTTGCCTGCGGCATTAAGTGCAGGACTTCGCATTCTGGAAGATATAGCCTCTATCATTTCCAGATCATTGTTACCCCCGGTAAAGACAATTTTAGCATCAAGCTCATCGATTATCCTATCGCATAAATAACTAAACTTTTCCCAATCCCATAACTTGGTCTCCCATCCTGAAGCAGGATTGACAGCAATTGTCCTTTCCGTTTCATCTATTTCATTATTCCTTAAAAATCCCTTAACATACTCCATATCTCTTTCGTCAAAAGGGATTAAAAACCTTGGGTTGTTGACCTCAGCCCCCAGACATTTTATAAGGTTTAGGTATCTTTCAACAGCATGCAAATCAGGGTCATAGGGAGAAACCCGTTCATTGAGAAACAGATAGCTAAACTCCCGGGTCTTATCATAGCCCAGCCTTCTTTTACCACCACTTAATAGTGTTAGAATTCCACTCTTAAAAAGCCCCTGGAAGTCAATAACGAGATCATACTCTTTTCTTCTCAATCCTTTAATAAAAGACATGATCTCTCCAAAAGTCCGGAGGCAGGCAGATGGCTTAAATATACTTTTCGTCCATGTCTTCCTTTTAGACACTATTATGTTATCCAGGCATGGATGATTTCTAATTATCTGCTCCGCATCCTCCTCAACCAGCCAGGTAATATGGCTATCAGGATATGCAGCACGCAAAGCCTCCAAAGAAGGAAGGGTATGGACCACATCACCGATAGCACTTAATTTTACAATCAGGATTTCCATTGTTATTCCATGTTTAAGTGTAGATCGTGCAATATCCAGTTGACTGCCTCAAGGATATCCCCGGCAATATAATGTGGCTGTCTCTTTGATTCTTCATAAAGGGATTTCATCTGGTCATTGCCATAACCGGTCAAAACAAGGATTCCCTTAGCACCAACCTTATAGGCAGGTTCAATATCAGTTAGTTTGTCTCCAATAACGTAAGAACGAGAAAGATCTATTTCCAGTTCAGCGGAGGCTAGGTTCAGCATCCCAAGAGCCGGTTTCCTGCAATTGCATTTTTTGCGATACTCAGAAGGCCCAACCTCTGGATGATGGGGACAGTAATATATCCCGTCCAGGTAAACACCCTTTTCCCCCAGTAATTCCCTTAACCTCAGATGGACTTTTTCGACCATTTCTTCAGAGAAATATCCCCTGGCCACCCCTGATTGATTGGTAATAACAACTGCCTTAATCCGGTTCTCATTGATCAGTCGTATGGCATCCACGACCCCGGGCAATATGTTTAAGCCACAGGGATCACCCAGATAACCCCTCTCCTCATTTATAGTCCCATCCCTATCCATAAAGACAGCTATATTCATTCTAACTCACTCAGCATGATCTCATCACTCTGCCCGTTAAAGCCTGCTTTACATGTTGATAAACCTCATCAGCCTCAATCAATATCATACATTGGTGATCTGTGGGACATTCTCTCTTCAGACACGGACTACAGGGCACTTCCTTTCTGACAATTACACTGCTGTTTCCCAGGGGAGCAGTAGTAACAGGATCGGTCGATCCAAAAATCGCTATAAGCGGAATCTTTAAAGCAGCGGCTAAATGCATTAATCCAGAGTCGTTCGTTATAAAAAGACTGCATTTCTCTATCAAAGCCATAGTCTCTAAGAGGGATGTCTTACCAGCAAGATCTATTATATCTGATTTAGCAACGTCCAGTATCATTTCAGATATTGCTTTTTCCTCTCCACTGCCAAAAAGCAATATCTTGACGCCAAAGTCTTTATGTATCATATCCGATAATAAGGCATACCTTTCAGGAAGCCATCTTTTTGCAGAGCCAAAATATGCCCCAGGGTTTATGCCTATCAATAACTCACCGTTTTGTATATTGAGAGAATCCAGTATTTCGGTTGCCCTATTCCTTGCCTCATCAGAAACTTCAATCGCAGGATTGTCATCCACGATGTCCATCCCCAGAGCTTTTAACATCTCCAGGTAGTAATGGCTCTGGTGTTTTTTCAGCACTGTCTTATCTAATATTACCTTGTTCGTCAATAAAGGCCCTCTGGCATCAGTGTTATACCCTGCCCTGATGGGGATACCTGCCAAAAAGGCTATCAGGGCAGCATCAAAAGCGTTCTGAAGGAAAACAGCCAAATCGAACCCCTTTTCTCTCAGAGCCTTCGCCAGCCTGAGCTTTCCCAATATCCCATTGTGTATTCGATTATGATCGTAGAGAATAACCTCATCCACTTCAGGATTATTTTCAAGTAAAGGGGCTACCCAGGGCTTACTCAATACAGCTATATAAGATCCGGGGAAGTTCTTCCTTATGGTGGCTATAGCAGGAAAGGTAAGTATAACATCGCCAATCCAGTTAGTTGACCTGACCAGGATTCTATCAATCTTGTTAAAATCTATCTCTTTTTTACTCTTTACTCTAATTTGAAAAAGCCCCCACTCTCCTTAACAAAAACTCTTTAAACTCTTCCTCTCTGTCCAGACATAATTCTATACTCAGGGCAAAGGTCTTAACTTTACTCAAAAAGGAGTTATCTATCTTCACCATATCCTTCTCTGTAGTTACAGCAAAATTGACCTCTCTTGAAATCTCCTCTATCCTCTTATAGTCTGTTGATGAATACCAGTAATGGTCAGGGAAAATCAATTCCTTAGCCACTATCGCCCCTAGCTCTTTCAATGAAGTGGTAAAGCGTTCTGGATTAGCGATCCCGGAGAAGGACAAAACCCTTTTGCCCTTTAAACAATCCAAGCCTTTCCTCTCTCCAAAAGGGTCTATCAGATGTTTAGCCTGAAAATAACCGTAAAAGATTTCAGCGTCTTTTTTAATGCTTCTTATTGTGTTGGCCAATTCCCTTTGTTGATCTAAGCTTTCTGCCCTTGTAATCAAAAAGACATCGGCACGCTTCAGGTTCATTAACGGTTCTCGAAGCGCCCCTCTTGGAAAGAGATAATTATTGCCAGATATTGTTCGTGAATCCAGCAAGAGGATATCTATGTCTCTTTGAAGCCTTATATGCTGAAAACCATCGTCTAAAATCAATACGTTGCTGTTAAAATGCTCGATCGCATATCTGCCCCCCTGATAACGATCCTTCGAGGTCAGAACCTGGATGCCTTTCAATTTCTTTGCCAGCATGTACGGTTCATCGCCGGCATCTCTCGAGGACAATATGACGTCATCACCATTGGATATCAGGCTTACCTTGCCCGTTCTCTTGCTTCTGTAACCTCTGCTCACTATTCCGACCCGGAAGCCATTTTCTTTTAGTAATTTGGCAATATAGTGAGTCGTAGGAGTCTTTCCTGATCCACCTAAAGAGATGTTCCCAACGCTGATGATTTTGCAGGGGAGCTTCTTTGATCGTAAGATACCCCTCTGGTATAAACAATATCTGACCTGGACAACACCCCTGTAAAGCAGAGAGAGCAGGGATAAAGGAAACAGCACTATTTCTATATATTTTTTATCGTGCCTCTGCCAAATGATCCTTTCAAAAAGGGTTCTGAGATTCATAGCCTATAATTAAAAAACAGATATAAGATAAGTCTTATCTAATTATCTCCCGCTTTTGGTTCTATCCTAGAAACTCTATCCTTTGAGGGCTCACAAACCTATCTATTATCTCCATATTTCTGAGGGTTGCCCCCTGATTCTTTTCAATTACACTGTAGGCCGCCTCCCCTAATTGGTACAAAAGAGAAGGATCACCAAGCAACCTTCTTGCTTGGAAGAGAAACTCATCTCTGTTCCTGATCTGAATCCCTCCGCCACTATCTTTCAACACCCCTGATATCTCTAAAAAGTTGTGCATATAAGGGCCAAATATTACCGCCTTTTTGTAAGCCGCTGGCTCAAGTAGGTTATGCCCACCAATCTTAACTAAACTCCCCCCCACGAAGACCAGAAGTCCGACAGAGTAAATCTTACACAATTCTCCTATTGTATCGAGGACGATTACCTCAGTAGGGGCGGTTGGCGAACCGCCCCTACGTTCTTTAACCCTCGTCTTTCTCTCACAGTTAAGACCTCGTTGGGATACTAAATTTTCGACCTCCCTAAACCTCTCTGGATTCCTGGGCGCCAGAATAAGGACTAAATCGGGGTATTCTTCCTTGAGGGCTTCAAAGACATCCAAAACAATCTCTTCTTCTCCTTTATGGGTGCTGCCTGCAATAAAGATCTTCTGGTCTGCCTTTAACCCCATTGAATCCAAAAGTCTTTCCTTTTCTGCCTCAGTGATATCAGGAACCGTTTGGTCAAATTTTAGATTTCCTGTTGTTACCACCCTGGTGGCATCTGCACCACTCTTTATTATCCTGTCTGAATCTACTTTAGATTGCATGGAAAAAAAGGATAGACACTCCAATACTCCTTTGAAAAACCACTTGAACCACCTGTGTCCTCGATAGGACCGGGGGGAAACCCTGCCATTAATAATAATGGATGGAATTTGTTGTTTCCTTAATTCTCTTAAAAAATTAGGCCAGATATCGGTATCTACAATTACAAACAGTAGGGGGTTAACTGCATCGATAACTCTTTTAACCACCCATGGGTAATCCAGAGGGAAATAGATTGTACTGTCTATCCCTGTGAGTCTGGAATTTGCCATATAGTTTCCTGTCTCTGTTACTGTAGAAAGAATGATTTTGTGGTTTGGGTATCTATCTCCGATCATCCTGATTATGGAGATGGATGAGAGGACTTCACCCACTGAAACAGCGTGAAGCCAAATGGGGCTTTTTCCGGCAAGGCATTCTGTTAACTTTTTTGGCAGGAAGCCTAACTTTTGAAAAACACTCCTCCTGTATTTACCGGCAGTTATCGTCTTAAACGAATAAAAAGGAAGAGCCAGTATAGACCCAAGAATCAACACTACATTATACAATAGATACATTATTGTACCACTTGCTATCCTATCTCCTTTAGCCCTTGTTTGGTATCTTTTTATTCTGACTCCTAATCACCTATTTTTCAAAATAGTAATCAGCCAATTTAGTAACGGCGATAAGTCCCTCTTCCAACAGCCTTCTTTTGTTCTCCAGATAGTCCTCATCACCTTTGTTCTCAACATAAAGAGGCTCTCCCCACACAAAAACGCCCCTGGAAAACGGGAGAGGCAGCAAAAAAGCGTCCCAGCTTTTGAATACCTTCCTTTTGGAAGAGCTGAAAGCCATGGGGAGTATAGGGGCTCCAGTTAACCTTGACAGATCAATAATCCCCCTTTGAACCTTATGTCTAGGTCCATTAGGACCATCTGGAGCCAAAGCCAGGTCAGAACCATCTTTTAAAACTCTAATCATCCTCCGAAGGGCAGAGAAACCACCCTTGTTAGTTGAACCTCGAATTGTCTCATATCCAAAAAGTGCTGTAGATCTGCTGATAATCTCCCCGTCACTATGATGACTTGTAAGCCCGTAAACCTGCCTTTCTTTATAGTGCTTAAACAATATTGGAACCATAAGCAATCTTCCATGCCAGAAGGCAACTATTACACTCCTCTTTTTCCCCCAAATTTGTCTGACATTTTCTGGATTATGCTCTGTTATCCTCAAAGTTAAAGACAAAAATTTAATTAATAAAACTATTAATAATGGCGCTGCCTTTGCCTTTATCTTCTTCTCGAACTTTTTGCTGATGAGCCTTTTTCTAATCTCTCTTAACGTTACCATGTTTTTGTTCTATTTAACAACCTCTCCATTCTCTCTAAACTGTAATTCGTATAGTTTTGTATATTCTCCGTTCCTCTTGAGAAGCTCTTCATGAATTCCTTCTTCAACAACTTCCCCACCAACGATAACTATTATCCTGTCAGCATTTCTAATAGTAGAAAGCCGGTGGGCAATGATGAAAGTAGTCCTATTCTTCATAAGGTTTTCCAGGGCATTTTGTACCTCAATTTCAGACTCACTATCTAAAGATGAGGTTGCCTCATCAAGTATTAAAATGGGG
>Ga0210016_1000326_pt1 | contig 41419 bp, 36 predicted proteins | sample CryGeyCG2014_300_FD_185454 | JGI IMG/M metagenome (GOLD analysis project Ga0210016, IMG submission 185454) | Groundwater microbial communities from aquifer - Crystal Geyser CG02_land_8/20/14_3.00 (SPAdes) (version 2) | ecosystem: Environmental > Aquatic > Deep subsurface > Groundwater | place...
GTTCACGGTTCAAGGTTAGACTGATGAAATATGAAGAGCGCAAGCCAACCGTGAACCTTGAACCGTGAACCGTGAACCTTGAACCTTGAACCTTTAAAATAGGGTCAAAAGGAGATAAACATGGACTTTGAATTGACGGAAGAACTGAAAATGTTAAAGGAAATGGCGTACAAATTTGCCGTGGCCGAGTTTTCCAAAGTATCCCACGAATGTGACGAAAAGGAGATGTACACACCGGAGATCCGTAAGAAGGCAGCGGAAAATGGTCTTGTCGGGGCCTGGATACCGGAAGAGTATGGTGGCGCTGGGGCGGGCTTCCTCGGTAATGCCATTATTACTGAAGAAATGGCCCGGGTTGACATGGGAATCGGGTTGAATGTCACTTTCGCCACCTTTGGTTGTGAAGTGATCTTTCAGTACGGAACGGAAGAACAGAAAAAAACCTATTTCCCCCCTGTGTGCAGGGGTGAGGCGGTCTGCGCCGGGGCCTTTACGGAAGCCAATGCCGGCACCGATGTGTCTGGGTACAAGACAAAGGCCATGAAAGACGGAGATTACTACGTCATAAATGGAAACAAGATGTTCATCACAAACGGCACCGTATGTAATTTCATGGTAGCCCAGTGTATTACCAATCCGGAAGAGAAGAAACACAACAGTTTCAGCCTGATCATTGTTCCCGCCGATGCCCCGGGGGTAACGAAGAATAAGATTCACGGAAAGTTGGGTATCCGGGCCAGTGATACCGCGGAAGTCGCCTTTGAGGATGTACGGGTTCCCCGGACCAATCTGGTCGGCAAGGAGGGTAACGGTTTCCGTCAGTTGATGCATTTTTTTGATACCACCAGAGTGATGGTTGCCGGTCAGGCCCTCGGTTTGTCGGAGGCCTGTCTCGATACGAGCATCAAGTATGTGAAGGAGAGAACGGCTTTCGGTGCCCCTCTCGGTTCCTTCCAGATGACGCAGTTGAAACTGACCGAGATGGCGATCAGGATAGAAGCCTTAAAAGGCCTCACATACAGATCAGCCTGCCTGATTGATCAGGGACAGCCAGACTATGTCCTTGCTGCCATGGCGAAGTTTTTTGGCGGTCAAACTGCTGTTTTCTGTGCCAATTATGCTGTGGAACTCCACGGCGGTTATGGCTACATTGATGAGTACGCTGTCCAGAAGTGGTACCGCGATGCCAAGATTCTCGAGCTCTATGAAGGAACAAAGGAAGCAGAAATAATGACCATTGGCAGGATGTTACAGACAAGATGACAGGAGGGCCACGCTCCGTCGTGGCCTAAGTCTTAAGTCATAAGTCAGGGATCGGCTTTCCCTTTCCCTTTTGGGGGCTTTAGACAATCAGGAATTTAAAATGGCCTTCATGGTCGTAATGGCGCCACGGTAATCCTTGCTTCCAAAAATGGAAGTACCGGCTACCACAACATCTGCACCGGCTTCGGCAATTGTTTTAATGTTTTCAAGGTTTACCCCGCCATCCACTTCGAGAGAAACAGCGGGAGAAGCTGCAGTGATCATTTCCCTTGCCTTCCTGATCTTCGGCAGTATGCTGCCGATGAACTGCTGTCCACCGAAACCGGGGTTAACGGTCATGATAAGGAGAAGATCCAGATCGGTGAGAATCGGTTCAACATGGACAAGGGGAGTCCCCGGGTTGAGGGAAACTCCGGCCTTGATTCCCATATCCCTGATCATGGCTAAGGTCCGGTGGAGGTGATGGGTTGCCTCAGCGTGAACGGTGATGATATCGCTTCCCGCGGCGGCGAAGTCCTCGACATACCGGTAGGGGTTTTCTATCATCAGGTGCACATCGAAGGGTAGTTTGGTAATCTTTCTCAGTGAGGTAATAACACCGGAGCCGATAGTGATGTTCGGGACAAAGTGACCATCCATGACATCAATGTGTATCCAATCGGCTCCCCCCGCCTCTACGGCGGAAATTTCCTCACCGAGCCGGCTGAAATCTGCAGAGAGTATAGAAGGGGCAATTTTTTTCATGGCATGTCCTTTTTTCAATTATAGTGAAACTCATAAATAAGTTAACATAAATCAAACTCTAAATTCTAATATCTAAATCCTAAACAAATCCAAAATTCGAATGACCAAAATGTTTGGAACATTTGAATTTATGGTTTTGATATTGTTTAGAATTTAGGGTTTCGGATTTAGGATTTTTCATCTTATCTACTTATTATTGTCGTTTCCTATAGTATCTAAAATAAATATCTACCCCATTGCCACAGACCTGTCAACTTTTTATGGAAACGCAGGCTAAAGCCTGCGGCTACCGGCTGATGGAGGGGGTGATGCATGTTTATATTATACAACATTTTGTTATGGATGGCCGCCATGTTTGCCGTCCCTTATTATCTGGCGAAAATGATATTGACGGGAAAGTACAGGAAAAGCCTCGGCCAGAAATTCGGGTTCATCTCATCTGATGTTATTTCCGGTATGAAAGGCAGCCCCAGGATCTGGGTGCATGCCGTATCGGTAGGCGAGGTAACGGCTGCCGCCCCCGTTATCGTCTCTCTTAGGGACATTTTCCCCAAGGCCTGTATTGTCCTTTCCACGAGCACGGAAACGGGCCAGGAAATGGCCCGCCGGTTCGTCCCTGCCGCCACATCTTATATCTACTATCCCCTCGACATACCGTTTGTTGTGAGGAAGGTTATCGGCCTGGTGAAACCGGATTTGTTTGTCCCCACGGAGACGGAACTCTGGCCCAATTTCATCAGGACCTGCAAGGAACGGGGCGTGAGGATCGTCATGATCAACGGACGCATCTCTCCACGCTCTTTCAGGGGATACGCCATGACACGGTTTTTCTGGAAGGGTATCCTGAATGCTATTGAAGAAATGGGGGTGATCTCCGATGTTGACGCCCAACGGGTGAAGACCCTTGGGATGCCGCCTTCGAGGGTTCACATCCTTGGTAACGCCAAGTATGACAGCTTGGCGGCAAAGGTATCTCCAGGTCTACAGGTAGACATTGCCCGCAGGTTAAATATTACAGCGGGGGAGAAGGTCTTTGTGGCCGGTAGTACCCACGAGGGAGAAGAAAAGATCATCCTCCGGGTCTATCGGAAGCTATTTACGACCTACCCTGATTTCAAACTGATTATCATTCCCCGCCACGTGGAAAGGGGTCAGGAAGTTTCCGTCTTATTGAAAAAGGAGGGATTTCCCGACAGTATCACGATGACAGAAATCCTAAGCGGCAGAGTTCGTCTTCACGAGCGAGTTATCGTCATTGATGTTATCGGCGAACTCTTCAAAGTGTACAGCCTGGCCACCGTGGTCTTCTGCGGGGGCAGTCTCGTGCCGCGGGGCGGGCAGAATATCCTCGAACCTGCCGCCTGGGGGAAGGTCATCTTTTACGGTCCACACATGGAAGACTTCAGAGAAGAAAAAGCGCTCCTGGAGGAGACGGGGACAGGGATTACCATCCGTAGTGGTGAAGAACTATTGGAGGGCATCCTGGAACTGATGGGCAATACCGAAACGTTTACCCGGAGGGGAGAAAAGGGAAAAGAAATGATAGCCGCAAATATGGGAGCCGCGGAGAGATATGCGGAATTGATAAAAAAATACTTGCAGGAAATCACATTTTGTAACTAAAAAGAGAAGATTAACTTTAATTTATGAAAGGAGTCTATTGTATGAGTTATAAATTTGTTACCTATGAGACAGAAAAGGAAATAGCTAAAATAACCCTGAATAAGCCGGACAAGTTAAACGTTATGGATTTCCCGGGGGATGGGGGCATCTATGACAATTTTATGTCGGCTTTAGATCAGGCAAACGATGATGATAACATTAAAGTTGTTATTATCAAGGGAGCGGGACGCGCATTTTGTGCGGGTCATGATTTGTCACGCATCTACAAGGTATATGAAGAGCAGGACAAGGATCCTGGGAAACGCCGTCCCAGCCAGAGGGCCAGGTTAAAAATTGACAGGAAGTGGCTCGAAGGACACCAGAAACTTCTGCTTTTGCCGAAGATCACCATTGCCCAGGTCCATGGGAATTGTATCGGAGAGGGTTCTGTAATTTCAGAAATGTGTGATATTACCATCGTTGCCGATGACGCCAAGATCAGTCATGCAGAGCAGAGACTTGGTTTTGCAGGCAGCGGCATGAATCTGATACCGCTATATCAGACGGTTGGGTATAAGAAAGCCCGCTGGATGCTTCTTACCGGCGATTCCATCAACGGCATTGAAGCGGAGAGGATTGGCTGGGCGACGAAGTCCGTCCCGCATGAAAAGTTGGAGGAAGAGGTTAATGCCATGGCCGCGCGGCTGGCGTTGCTGCCCATTGACGGAATCGCCATCGGCAAGGTGACTAATCACCATATTTGTGACATCTTAGGATTTAATGAGGGGCTTGTTCAGGGCTATTTATCCCATACTTTTTTCACCAATCTGAGATGGGAAGAGGGTGAGTATAATTTTGTCAAAAAGAGAAAGGAAGAAGGAGTAAGAGAAGGTATCCATAAGCGTGACGAGCGTTATCTGTGAGAAAGTGATGAGAGTCGGAAAGAGAGAAATCAGGAGAGAAAATGACCTTTACGGCAGGTGTTGACGTCGGGTCCCTTTGTACAAAGGTGGTTATCTTAAACAGCGAAAAAGAAATAAAGTCTTATGCCATTTTGCGAAGCGGCGCTGTATATAGAGGAGCGGCTGAAGCGGCCCTGGATGAGGCTTTAAAGAAGGCCGGTTTAGATGCTAAGGAACTCAGTTACATTGTTTCCACCGGTTATGGGCGGTCAAGGGTAGCTTATGCCAATAACGAAATCACAGAGATCAGCTGCCACGCCCGGGGAGCTAATTTCATCTCTGCCGAGATAAGGACAGTTATAGACATAGGAGGCCAGGACAGCAAGGTCATTCAGTTAAACGAAAAAGGACAGGCCGTAAGGTTTGTCATGAACGATAAATGTGCTGCGGGAACAGGTCGTTTCCTCGAAGTAATGGCGGGGGCATTGGAAGTTGATCTTGATGAAATGAGCGAGATATCGTTTCAGGCCAGAGAAGATATTGAAGTTAGCAGTATGTGCACTGTATTTGCGGAGTCGGAAGTCATTTCTCTATTCGCCAGCGGTTATACTAAACCGGAAATAGCCGGGGCCATATATCGGTCTATTGCCCGCAGGGTTACGGGATTGGTGGGACAGTTGGGTTTAAAGGAAAGGGTAGCCATGACGGGAGGAGTGGCAAAGAGTAAGGGTATGGTGCGTGCCCTGGAAGCAAAATTGGGATTAACCTTGATCATTCCCCCCGAACCGCAGATTATCGGCGCCCTGGGGGCAGCCCTTTTTGCCTACGACAAAGCGCCCTCATGTAAAAACGGAAATTCTTCATAGGAGGAGAGAAATGGGCCAAGAGAGTATTCTATTAAGAAAAGAAGGGAATATCGCCACGATAACCCTCAATCGTCCGGAGAGACTCAACGCATTGGATTGGCCCGCCCAGGGCTTGTTCGGGCAAAAACTCGACGAGGTGGCGGACGATGACGAGGTAAGGGTGCTGATCATTACCGGTGAGGGAAAGGCCTTTTGTGCCGGCGGCGATGTGAGCGCTCAAAGGGACAGAATAGGGATGAAGCCCGCGGAGAGAAGGGCGGGTATGAAGAGACTTCTGAAGAATCCCCTTAAGATCAGGAAAATGTCAATACCGGTTATTGCCATGGTAAACGGTGTTGCCGTGGGAGCGGGGTGTAATATGGCTTTGGCCTGCGATATTATCATCGCTTCGGAAAAGGCAAGGTTCAGTCAGGCCTTCGTCAAGGTGGGCCTCGTGCAGGACTATGGCGGAAGTTACCTCCTCTCCCGGCAGGTGGGAACCAAAAAGGCGTGTGAACTCGTCTTTACCGGCGATCTCATAGATGCGCAGGAGGCATTGCGCATTGGGATGGTAAATAAGGTGGTCCCGGAAGGAGAATTGGCAAGCGCCACCATGGAGATGGCAAGGAAGATAGCAAGCAGAGCCCCTCTTGCCGTAAGTATTGCGAAACGTTGCATTTATGACGGCTTTGATAATTTTGATCTGGAGACTGCCCTGGAGTACGAGATCTACACCCAGGGATTTTGCTCTGATACTGATGACCATAAAGAAGGAACCACCGCTTTTCTCGAAAAGAGGGAACCGGAATTCAAGGGAATTTAGGGTCTTGGAGGGACATAATGGATTTTGAGTTGAGTGAAGAACATAAGATATTTCAGAGGACAGCCGCACAGTTTGCCCAGAAGGAGATTGCCCCTCTGGGAGAAGAATATGATGAGAAAGAGGAATATCCGAGGTGGATCTTCCCGAGGTCAGGTGAGTTAGGTTTTCTGGGCATACCATACCCGGAACAGTATGGAGGTACAGGCCCCGATACCATTGCCCTATCGCTATTTGCCGAGGAGACAACGAAGGCAGATGCGGGAATTGCAATGGGTCTGGTTGTCCAGAACACGGTGGGCACCTCTCCGATATATAATTTTGGTTCCGAGGAGCTCAAACAGAGGTATCTGGTACCGGCGATCCGAGGTGAGGCGATCGGTGCCTTTGCCCTGACGGAACCCAACGTTGGTTCTGACGTCTCTGCTGTGGAGATGAGCGCCAGGGAGGAAGGGGAAAGTTACATCCTCAATGGAGCGAAAACCTTTGTTTCCAGTGGTATGATGGCCGATTACGCGATTGTCGCGGCAAGGACAGAGAAAGGTAAGGGGCATGAGGGGATAACTATCTTTTTGGTTGAACCCCAATCCTCCGGCTTTACCCGGAAGGGGCTGAAAAAGTTAGGGATTCGTGCCCAGGATATCGCGGAGTTTACCTTTGAGGACTGCCATGTTCCGAAGGAGAATGTCCTCGGTGAGGTGGGAAAGGGATTTTATCATCTCATGTCCACTGTTCAGAAGACCAGGATCGTGGTGGGGGCCTCAAGTGTCGGTCTGGCAAGGGCCGCCTTTGAAACTGCTTTAAGGTATGCAAAGGAAAGACGTCAATTCGGTCAGCCGATAGGTAAATTTCAAGGTATTCAGTTTAAGCTGGCCGACATGGCCACAGAGATTGAACTGGCATCCCTTGCCGTCTATAAGGCGGCGTGGCGAAACGATAAGGGCGAGCAGTGTATTAAAGAGGCCTCGATGGCCAAACTTTATGCCTCGGAAATGGTAAACAGGGTTGCCTATCAGGCCCTTCAGATACACGGAGGATATGGTTACATGAGAGAATACCCTCTAGAGCGCTACTACAGGGATGCGAGAATAATGGAGATATTTGAAGGCACATCTGAGATACAGCGACTCATCATATCCCGACAGTTGGGTTTGTAGGTAGGAAAAGAAGGTTCAAGGTTCAGGGTTCAAGGTTAGACTGATGAAACATGAAGAGCGCAAGCCAACTGTGAGCTGTGAACCGTGAACTGTGAACCGTGAACTGTGAACTGTGAACTTGAGTAATTACACTTTTACTCGTGGAAAGGAGACAGAGAGATGAATTTCGGATTTACGGAAGAACAGAATATTTTGCGGAAGAGTGTAAAGGATTTTATGGAAAAGGAGTGTCCTCCTGAGTATGTAAGGGAACTTGAGGAAAAAGAAGAATACCCCTATGAGCTTTACGGAAAGATGGCAAAATTAGGCTGGCTTGGTTTGCCTATTCCTGAAGAATACGGGGGAAGTGGGTTGGGGCCTGTGGATCTTGTGATTATGGGAGAAGAGATGTCCCGGTTTTCCTTTGAAATCGCTGCGGGGTTTGGTGTCAGCATCTTCTGCGGATTGAACATCATCGAACACGGAAGTGAGGAACAGAAAAAGTTTTATATACCCAAAATGATAAAAAACGAGATTAGATTATCCATCGGTATCACGGAACCGAATGCAGGCTCAGACGCCGCCGCCCTTACTACCTCGGCAGTCCTGGACGGTGATAGCTGGGTGATAAATGGGCAGAAAACCTTCCAGACGGCAGCCGATGCCAAAAACAACATCATCTGCCTCTATGTGAGAACGGACAAAAATGTCCCCAAACATAAAGGGATAAGTCAGATCCTCGTTCCTAACGATACGCCGGGGGTTGAGATAAGGAGGATAAAGACCCTGGGAAGGAAGATGCTTCATACCAGCGAGATCTTCTTCGAAGATGTCCGGGTTCCCAGAGAAAACCTGGTGGGTGAGTTAAACGGCGGTTGGAAGATGCTTCTTTCAGGTCTAGAGCTGGAAAGACTATACGTATGCTCAACGTATATAGGAAGTTCGCAGACCCTTGTCAATCTGGCATTGGAACATGCGAAGCAGAGGGTGCAGTTCGGCAGGCCTATCGGCACCTTTCAGGCAATCGGTCACATGCTGGCTGATATGCAGACTGAAGTTGATGCCGCTCGCCTGCTGGTGTACAGGGCCGCCTGGATGCATGACCAGGGTATGCCCTGCATGAAAGAGGTGAGTATGGCCAAGCTTTACGGATCTGAAGCGTACGCCAGGCTTTCCAATCAGGGGATGCAGATCATGGGCGGATACGGATATTCCATGGAGTATGATATGCAGCGTCACTTCAGAGATTCGAGGATCCTCACGGTGAGCGCCGGTTCTTCCCAAATGCAGAGGACGGTTATTGCCCGACAGATGGGCTTAAGAGTGGAATAAATAAGTTAAGTGCCTAAAGTGAGCTAAAGTTTAAAGTGCCTAAAGTTATTATACTATATACAAATTGAGGAGGTTAAAAGTGTGATTTGTCTTACGGAAGAGCAGAAGATGATACAGGAGATGGTAAGAAGATTGGCGAAAGAAAAGGTTGCCCCGAGGGCCGCCGAGATAGACGAAAAAGACGAGTTTCCCTGGGATATTGCCAGGATATTCGGCGAAAACGGGCTTCTTAATTTGGTGCTTCCTGAGGAATACGGCGGGGTTAATGCAAATACTACCACCCTCTGCATGGTTATCGAGGAGATATCAAAGGTATCACCGGCATGCGCAATAATGGTATTTACCACTCAGTCACTCATCAATGTCCTTAGGAGAGGTGGAACCGAGGAACAGAAGAAGAGATTCTATCCCCGGTTTTCCTCTGCCGATAAACTTTGTGCCTTTGTGCTTACTGAGCCCAATGCCGGCTCAGATGCGGCCTCAATCCAGACAAAGGCCGTTTTGGATGGCGACAGCTACGTATTTAATGGGACCAAGACATTTATCACCACGGGAGAGGTATCTGATTTTTATTTAATCTTTGTCAGGACCGGACCGGGGGAGAGGGCCAAGGGAATAAGCGCATTTATCGTAGAGAAAGGTACCCCGGGGTTCAGCTTTGGGAAGAAGGAAAAGAAGATGGGTTTGCGGGGAAGCCCTACGGCGGAACTCATCTTCGAGAACGCAAGGGTGCCGAAAGAAAATCTCGTCGGAAAAGCAGGAGAAGGCTGGAAGGTACTGACAAATTATGGCAACCTGATGCGTATCTGGGGCGCCGCTTCTCTGTCTCTCGGGATTGCTGAAGGAGCCCTGGAGTATGCACTTGGATATGCCAGGGAAAGGGTGCAATTTGGAAAGCCCATTGCCAGTTTTCAGGCTATTCAGTTCATGTTTGCCGATATGGCAATGCTCACGGAGTCAGCCAAATCATTGATTTACAGAACCTCCGCCATGATAGATAGAGGGGAACCTTTCTCTACGGTGGAACCTATGGTCTCCATGGCGAAATGTTTTACCACCGATGCGGCGATGAAGGTTACCACCGATGCCGTCCAGATATTGGGGGGGTATGGATACACGAAAGACTACCCCGTGGAACGCATGATGAGAGACGCGAAGGGGGTGCAGATATTCGACGGCACCAATCAGATTCAAAGGGTAATTATCTCCAGGGCACTTCTGGGAAAGCTTTAAGGTAATAGGGAACAGAAAATGATACAACTCACAGAAGAACAGAGAATGATACATGCTACGGTAAGAAAAATCGCCGTCGAAAAGATTGCCCCCAGGGCGGCCAGTATAGACGAAAGCGATGAATTTCCCATGGATTATGTGGATGTTTTTAAGGAGAACAGGTTATTTAAAATGGTCCTTCCCGAGGAATACGGGGGTATTGACGCCGACACGACAACCCTGTGTCTTATAGTGGAGGAGCTTGCCAGGGCGTATGCCTCCGCGCCCCAGATGCTGATCACCACCGGCGCGGTATTGCAGATGCTGTTAAAAGCGGCTACGGAAGCACAGAAGGAGAAGTTTTTCAAGCGGCTCGAAAAGGGGACGCAGGCCTGTTCCTTTGCGCTGACAGAGCCTGGTCACGGCTCCGATGCCGGTTCGCTCCAGACAAAGGCCGTCCTGGACGGGGATCACTATATGATAAACGGCGCCAAGGCCTTCATAACGACCGGTGAAATAGCGGAATTACACCTTATTTTTGTAAGGACCGGGGGAGAAAAGGCAAAAGGGATCAGCGTGATGATGGTAGATAAAGACACTCCCGGTTTTCGTGTGGGGAAGAAGGAAAAAAAGATGGGGTTCAACGGGACAGGAACGGTGGAACTGATCTTCGATGATGTAAGGGTACCCAGAGACAATCTTATCGGGGAGGTGAACAAAGGCTGGAGCCTCCTTACCGGTGTGGCGAATATGATGCGTGTCTGGGGGGCGGGTTGCACGGCCCTGGGGAATGCCGAGGGGGCGCTGGAGTATGTCATAGAGTACAGTAAGCAGAGGGTCCAGTTTGGAAAACCTATCGCCAGTTTCCAGGCCATCCAGTTTATGTTGGCCGACATGGCGATGGAAATAGAGGCTGCCAAGTCCCTGATATACAGGACAGCCTATCTTATGGATACAAATGGGGCAAGTTTCGATGAAATTGAGTCTCTGGTTTGTATGTGCAAGTGTTACGCCGCCGACGTGGGAATGAAGGCAACCACGGATGCCGTTCAGATCATGGGTGGTTATGGATACACACAAGACTTCCCCGTAGAGAGAAGGATGCGGGATGCAAAGTCCGTGCAGATTTACGATGGGAGCAACCAGATACAGAGAGTGGTCATTGCCAGGAATATGATTGGGAGATTATAAACAGATACGAGATAAGGTAGATAGACTGAAGGCAGAAGGCTTTTCGAAATGTCTTATATACTTAATCCTTCAGTCTTCAGCCTAAACACCTGAGTAGTTACAGGAAAGGCAGGAGACAGACGATGGACATGGAACTTTCGGAAGAACAGCGGATGATCAAGGAAACGGTAAGGCGTTTTCTGGAAAAGGAGGTCCGACCCTTAGTTGATGAACAGGAAAAAGCGGTCCGGCCTATCTCCAAGGAACTGGTAAAGAAGCTCATCCCCTTTGGTTATCTGGGGGGGCTGTTACCCGAGGAGGCGGGGGGAGCGGAACTGAGTTATACCACCTACTTTCTTATGATTGAAGAGTTGTCAAGGGTATGGCCGTCTCTGCGCGCCGTGGTCAGCATTTCCAACTCCGTCCTCACGCATATCCATGATTATGGAACGGAGGCACAGCGGAAAAGATTTATGCCATCGCTTTTATGCGGGGAATCAATAGGGTTTTTCGCCCTTACGGAGCCTAATGTGGGTTCCGATACTTCAAGCATCGAGACAAGGGCGACCCTTGTCGACGGCAGATGGATTTTAAACGGCACCAAAATGTTTATCACCAACGGCGTCGAAGGTGACATCGGGATCGTCATCGCCCAGACCGACAAGTCCAAAGGAATAAATGGGACTGCCGCCCTCCTCGTGGAAAGAAAGATGGGTTATCGGGCAAGGCCGATAGAGAAGATGGGACTGGTTTGCAGCCCTCTGGCCGAACTGATTTTTGAGGACTGCGAGGTGCCACAGGAAAACCTGCTCGGTAAGGTAGGGGATGGTCTGCGGCAGGGGTTGAAGTTTTTGAACAGTGCCCGGGCGATGGTGGCTTTTATTGCCGCGGGTGTTGCCCAGGCATGTGTTGATGCCGCCGTCGAATACGCCAAGAACCGGGTCCAGTTCGGCAAACCCATAGGGGCTTTTCAGCTTATCCAGGCCAAGATCAGTGACATGGTCACCCTCACCAGCGCGATGAGACTATTGGGACTTCAGGCCAGTGATCTCCTCGACAAAGGCAAACCCTGCAGAAGGGAGGCGTCAATGGCGAAGCTTTTTGCCACGGAAAATGTATTGAAGATCGCGGAAGAAGCTTTGCAGATACATGGAGGCTATGGATATACGAAAGAATTTCCTGTGGAACGTTACTATCGGGATATCCGTTACTTTACCATTGCCGAAGGGACAAACGAGATGCAGCGGCTGATGATTGCCCGTGATGTCCTGGGCATTTCCGCCTTCAATTAGTAAATAACGACAGATGAATGACCGACGACGCTGCTAACAAAGATAGCGCTTTGATTTAGAATTGGTATTACTGGTAACTGTGGAGGCCAGGCAGGTAGTTAACACCCCAATAGGTAAACAGGACAGAAACGAATCCGATAATCACCATGATCGCTATGCGCTCACCCCGCCATCCCCGTATAAACCGAGTATGGAGTATAACTGCATAGATAAACCATGTAACTAAAGACCACGTCTCCTTGGGATCCCAGCTCCAATAGGAGCCCCAGGCATACTGTGCCCAAACCGCACCGGTTATAATGCCCAGGGTCAAGAAGACAAAACCAAAGACAACCATCTGGTAGTTCAGCTCATCTAAGATATCCAGGGCCGGGATGAATCTCAGAAAGGTTTCTGAGCTATTGCCACGTTTCGATCCTTTCAGGAGATACATAAGACTAAGGGCACAGGATATGGTAAATGCGGCATAACCCATAAAACAGGTGATCACATGGCTCGTCAACCAGTTGCTCTGTAGTGCCGGAATCAAGGGCTGGATGTTGTTATCAGGTGAGAGGGAGGCATAGGCCATGAGGAGAAAGCCAAAAGGCACGACAAAGGCGCCGAGGACCTTGCTTTTTGTCCGCCACTCAACGATGAGATAGAGAAGCATGATCGCCCAGGCAAAAAAGACCAGAGATTCATAGAGATTAGAAAGGGGGATATGACCGATACCTAAGTTGTATGACTCTACCCACCGGATAATCAGGGATGTCGTATGGGCGAGCAGTCCAAAGAGGGCGGTAAATGAGGCCAGGCGGCCCCAGAATTCCCTGGCTGTTACCATGTTGACAAGATAGAAGACAAAGGCGCCCAAATAAATAAAAGTAACCCCATTGAAAATTACGCTGTTCAACATCACTCTTGCTCCTCTGTTATCTTTCTCATGAAATATGATAAATCCCTCTGCAGGCCAACGGGGTTCTTATTATCCTTTCCGCCTATACTGATCCGTGTCCATTTCCCCTCCGTCTCCAAGTTGATCCAGATCTGACGGGAAGAAGAAAAGAAGACAACCATAAAACCGAAGACCAGTAAAAAGGAACCAACTGCTACGGTGGAAACACCGGGATCATGTTTGACCTGCAAACCGGTATAGTACTTACTTTCAAACCCGTCTAAGGAAAAGAGATAAGGCTTGAAGAGTCCCGGGTTAAGGAGGGGTACATTCTCAAATAACGATGGGTTTTTCTCTATTATCCTTTCGATATACTGAAAGACCCAGAACTGGAGATCACCCTCCGCGGAGTGGATAGCTATCTTGACTGACGGTCCAAGACCCATAAGGTTTTCCTCGATGCGGAGGATCTTGCCCGTTACCTCCTCTCCTGGAAGTTTAAAGTCCGTGCCGGCAGTGGTATAAAGCTCGTATACCTCCTGGTCATTCTTCCTGACGGTAATGATCGCCTTGCTCCCCGTTATCGTACCGTAGCTCGCCTGGTAAAATCTGATCCCCTCAAATTTTATCGGATGATTAACCAGGAGTGGCCCTTTATAGGCAACCTGGTTGCCTATCAGAAAGGTGAGATCTGAGCGATACGACTTGGGTGCACCATTGTCATAAAGCTCAAGGGAAAACCGGTCACAGCGGACGGTGAAATCGAGCTTCTTGAAATCATCTCTCCCCTCCAGACGAACCGTGTCGCTGAAACCACCATCGGGTATCTCCATATAGGCGCCAAAACCGAAGAGGTTGCCTATGACTGCTCCTCCGATGATAATCAAGACACTAAGGTGGACAATATACATCCCAAAATAAGAGAAGAAGCCCTTCCGGCCGTAGAGGTAGGATACCCCCTCCTTATCCTCTCGCCGTACCTTTCTGTATCTTTTCCTGAGGAGATTCTCCAGCCGGAGGGATTCCTCCTCTAACCTGCCCTGTGAAACAAACACCTTGTGAGGGGATGAAGGCCTATCAGGTAAAGAAGAGAAGGCCCTGCGGAAGAGACGCCAGGAAGTGGGAAAGCGGCTCCACGAACAGACGATCAAGTTAAGGGAAAGGAGAATCATAAGGATCACAAACAAGAGAGAATGGTAAATGTCGAAGAGCTGCAATTTGTGGAAAAGAAAAGCCAGACCCGGGGCGAGATGAGCGGCAAATGCACGCGCCCCTTCACCCTGGGGGATAAGAGTCCCCAAGATAGATAAAATAATAATGGCGATCAGAAGAAAGACCATCAATTTCATGGAAGAAAAAAAGGACCGCATATTTTTTTCTTTCAACCTATCTTGTAACTATTCAGGTTCAAAGTTCCGGGGTTCACGGTTCAAGGTTAAACGTGGATTCCTATTGCTGGCTATCTCGAGAAATATGAAGAGCGCAAGCCAATCAGCCGTGAACCCTGAACCGTGAACCTGACAACCTGAGTGGTCCATTTCATAAATACGGTGCCGCTAAAAATGGCTTTTCTGCCATAGTTTTTCCCTTTCGTCAAGAAACGCTGTAACTATTCGGTTAATCCTCGGAAATCCGTTCGATATTCGCTTCATCGAGCGGCTCATCCACGGCGTTGCGAAGCCAGGAGGGATCAAAACCATTGGCCGCAATTCCTTCGATACGGATTTTCACCCTGGCTCTTCGCCGGCCACACGATGGTTGTGTGGTGGCCAGCCAGGCGGGCATCCAGCATCTCCTTGATCATGCTTCTGACCGGGCCGTGACCACGTGCATGGGAATCCTCGCGGGCAATGGTCTGCTCAGCGTCCTCGATCAGCTTTGTGACATTCGGGTCCTTCTTGAAACAGTACCGAACGCCATCGTAATGCAGGTAGAGGCATGTATTGCGGAGTTCGGACAAAACCGCCGTGGCCGTGATGTTATCCAGGTCGGGACCAACACACGCGGCAAGCAGCTCATTCTCCGTAACGCCGGGCGGAAGCGTTTCGTCGTTGCCCGAACCTTCGCGCCGGAGTCCTCCGAACGAATAAAGGAGGATGGCCGTGGCGATGCGAGTGGCGGGCCTTATGCTGGCAAGCGCTGGTGTCTCGCGCGCCATTCTCTCGTCGATGCGTTTTGCCCGTGCGTTGGGGCCATCAATGTCTGCTGTAATGACCGGGTCGTAATCGTTCTGGACACCCAGCTCCTTGAGCATCTTCACGCGGATATCCACGTCTTTGAGTGGGACGTCTCCGGGACCGAGCAGCGCTTTGGCCCCGCCGTTCTTCTTGAGAGAGTGCATGCAGGAGGCCAGGAACCGCAGCGCGCCGCGTGTCCGCTGAAACGTATCCACCGCCGACCAGCGCTCCCGCATGATGTCGATGAGGGCGGGATGAAAGGGATAGGCGGTCCGTATCCGGTCACGCAGCAGTCTGCCTTCTTCCTCGGCCTGCTGACGCTCGGAGGGCGACTCCGCATAGGCACGCTGCATGCCGGTCACGACCTCCTGGTATGCTGTGGCTACGTTGGTAGTCACCAAATGGTCAAGAGCGCTCCCCAAGAGGCGTCGTTGGAGAATGGGAAGGACTTCATCTCCTGATACAGGTTCACGTAGCTGGTCGACACGAGATGCAAGATGGTCGATTTCGGCAAGCAGAGCAACATTCCCAAGCGCCTCCTTGGAACTCCAGGTAAGTGCATAGACCATAGCATCTTTTGTACTGTTTGCAACTTCCACGGTCAGGTTTTGAAAAAAGTCTTTGGCCTGGCGCTGGAGCGTGGAATCGAGAACGCTGACCGCGGCGGACCGCTCCATGTACTTGAGCACCTCGTCCAGGAGAATGAGAACTGGCCGACCATCGGATCCCTTCATGAGCAGGTCACGGATCACATCTCCGCCCGGGGCAACGCGGTCCTTGTCATGATCGGCGACGATGGGGAATGCCTTTTCGGGGTCGATCTGCCAGGCGATCCACCCCCACATGGTCTGGATTTGCTGTGGCACAGGCATCTTGCCTGTGGATAACAGGCTGGAAGCCTGTTATCCAGTCTTGCCATTGCGGGCGTCGAACTTCTCCCCATCGAAGACCGCCACAGCCACATCGGCGGGGCGGGCGAATCCCTTCGCCTCCGGGATACCGTCAAGGGCGTCCCTTCTTTTCGCGGCATGGAAAAGCGAGGCCAGGGTGTGCGATTTGCCGCCACCGAAGGGGGTGCGTAGTTTCAGAACCCGGTTATAGCCCGGCTTGCCTGCCAAACAAGCCAGAACTTCTTCAAGCAGCTTCCGCAAATCGGTCGTCAGGTATGTCGCCCGGAAGAAGGCTTCCGGGTCCCGGTTCACAACGGGCACGTTGGGATCGCTCGCGGCGATGGCTCCAAGATCGATGGCAAACACCGCCTCGGTGAGCGCTCCCGCTTCCACATCGGGGTGAAGCTTCACTATGTCGGACCATGGACGAAGTGTATGTGTGCTCATCTATTCACCCCCTTTTATCTCCTGTAGTTTCCTATTGGCCCATTCTTAGGATTCATAGACGACTTTCCCTTTCATAAAAGCTTCCCTGTAAATCATACCGGGATGGTCCTTGAGCTGTTCCCATCTTGATTGCGGGACCACAAGGATATCCATGGGCATGGAAATGCCGCGAAGCGCCCGGCGGATCCGGACGCTTTCCTTTCGTGGATTCTCGACGTCATCCCCGGTTATTAAGAGGAAATCGATATCGCTGTTGGTGCTGGAGGTATTTCGCACGTAGGACCCGAACAGAATAAGTTTGCGGGGTCTGCTGACCTCGATGATTCTCCGTATGGCCGACTCAACTTTTTCTGGAGTTATCTCCCAATGCCGTCATTCTGGTGTGGTCATAAGAAACCTCATCTGCCGATACGATTAAAAAGAAAGAGTGGGGACGCAACCGCTTCCTGTTTTTTGGGCGCGACTTCAGCCGAGAAGTGCTCGGGATAAAGATGTCCAATAGTTCTTTTCAACCACACATAAAAAAAATCCGAAAGAGCGGCATATTGGACGTTGTCGTAGTAAGGCGGATCGGTGATGACCGCGTCGAAGGAGGCATCGGGCCAGCGGAGCGCAGTGGCTGAGCCACGGGAAACTACGGCGTAGTTCCCTGACTCGGTTTGCATTTCGACAACACTGACGATCCAATCAAGGGCACCTCGCGGTGACCCAGAAGCATCTCCAAATGGTGCAAGCTCAATGAAGTCCCACACTATTGCGAGTGCCTGTCGAGCAAAGGTAGAGTTAATGAACTGCCCCCCTGATTCCCATATGCAGAAGCTACTGTTGTAATCTGCCTGGCGGTCTACCAACAAAGCCAGATACGTTGAAATCGCCCTCGAGCGTTCTTGTTCACTCGACAGGCTGGCAGCCTGTCCTACGGCCTCTCGCACGGCTGCGGCGAAGCTGAGCAGGCACAACATCTGGCGTGGAGTGAATATCTCCCTGAAGGAAGCCATGCCATAATTTGGAAGCTGGTCGGTAAGCTTTTCAGTAAGTGGCTCATCCGGTACAGTCAGTCTGGTTTTCTTGCACAATTCATTTGTTCGTTTCTGAATTACTGAATCATCGGGTATGAAGGCTTGGTAGTCATCGGCTGAGAGGTAAACCTTCCCCTTTTTCCCCAGCCTCGTGCAAACAATCGCCATCATCTGTTGGCCCATGCGTCCACCGCAACCTTCAGCCTTCACATAACCGCTGTCCGCGACGGTTCCACAAAACGGACAGATCGCGTTTCCGGCTGTGGAACCTACCGTCGGATCGAATCCCAATCCCTCTTCCGTGATCGCTTCCACGACTTCGAAGCAGACCTGTTTCTCGCCCTGAGGAGCAATAGTTTTCATGGCCGTGTATCGATTCTTTTTTTTGCAGAGCCATTTCTGCCTGACCAGAGGAACCGTCGCCCCGCATGAGGGATTCTTGCACCGCACGGTGCGCGTCCAGAGGTAGGCCACCGGCACCAGATATCCTGGCGGAACACTTTGCTTTTCATAGGACTGCCACAAATCATCTTGTACCTGAGGTCTTTCTCCCTTGTATTGCAGATTTGGAATGAGCGGGTACAAGTCGCCGATCTCGGCCTTGACCTTCTTGAGCACCCACTCGCCCCAGTAACGTACCTCGCTCGCCAGGCCGTTCCAGGTCGTTTCACCTTTAGCGTTCTTCGGTCCGGTCATGCCGCGGACGTTAGTGTCCGGCTTGCCATACTTCTGCGGGTACACGAGCGTGCAAAGCTTGATGATGTGCGCCACCGGATTGAGATCGAGGGCGTAGGCTTCGCAGCCCAAGCGCAGGGCTTCCAGCGGGATGGCCCCGCCACCGGCGAACATGTCCAGTACCTTGGGACGCGGCGCGCGCCCTTCTTCAATGTCCTGGGCTGTGACCTTCTTGCCGGTTTCTTCGGTCAACCGTTCGGCATGGGCTTCGAGGATATGCCTCTGCGCCTGCTCTATATAATGGGGATTTCCTGGGTATTTACACAGCGCTTCCACAAATTTGGCCGCATTGGCCCTGCCCAAACTCTGTTTCTTGTTATCCGGTCCGTTCTCAGGAATAAACCGCGACGCCAGCACGAGTGCGCCATACACCGCGGCCTGGCATGCCACCAAGGGCCGCCGCGCCCACCAGAGGTGCAGGGTCGAGATGTGTCCCTTGCGAACGGACTTTTCCCTCGATGCCTCTTTGCTGATCGCTTGGATCGGCAAGAAGTCCTCAATCAATCTGCGGTCGTCAGTCATGGCGTCCTCAAAGAGGATTTCGTTGTTTTCATTCTTTCAAGAAGTTTCTCTGCAAGCCGCTTGAAGTCGTTGTAGACCTCCATAACCGCCTGTGCATGGCTTCCTATGGCCCCGTCGGCGGGTGTAAGCTTGAAGATGGGTTTCCGCGCTTCCTGCCCCATCGGTATCAGGCTGCGATAGTGTTTTAAAGTTGCGAGACAATCGGGGTCTTCCGCCGGTGTGGCGGCGCTGGTAGAATCCTGAAGCACGGAATCGTGGTAAACAGCCGGCATGCGGTTAACCCACTTGTCGTATGCTTTGACCGGGCGGCTAAGCCGCACGCTATGCTGCTGCATGATGTAGCCGAGGGTGTTCATCCTGCCCTGAGGAAGCGCAAAATCAGGAGACTTCCAGTTAGCCAGCCGTTTTTCCCAGAGGTTACGCCACGAACGAAGTGTTGGGCCAAGATTCTTCAGGCCCTGCAAAGAAAAAAGATCAGCCCCGAGGGGAATAGCAACGTAATCGGAGGCAATGAGAGCCGAGCGGTTTATAGCTCCGAGGTTGGGGCCAACATCTACCAGAATGATATCGGCTTCAACTTGTTGGGCCGCCATCTGCGCGACCTGCCAAAAAGCGGTGAGAATACGAAACGGCCGATAAAGACTGCTGTCTCCCATGCCGGCCGGCCAGGCTTCTGACAGGGTATCCTCAAATGACGCCAACGCCACATCTCCGGGGACAAGATGGAGCTGCGGCGTCACTTCTACAAGAATAGGTTCCTGTATATCTCCCACTCGAGTGAGCGGTTCTATCGCCCGGTAAATCGTCGTGGGGCCGGACTGTTGCTCCCACAGGTTTTCAAGTTTGTCCTCGTCGAGATAGGCGGCCGTCAGGTTAGCCTGCGCATCGAGATCCACCGCGACGACCTTGAGGCCGAGTTCGGAAAACATCCACGACAAGTGATAAACGAGCGAGGTTTTTCCGACACCACCTTTGTTGTTGAAAAAGGTTAATACCGGAACACTCATGGGCGCCTCCTGACCGTGGCAAGCACAGTCGTCGGTTCGATCTCAAATTCGAGATCCGGATTGCCGTTTTTCTTCAGTTCCGCCCTCGCCGTCTGGATGCCGATACCGAATCTTTGAACAAATCCCAAGACCTTCATGGCATCGGCCAGATTGGGGTTTCGGTAATCCGTGATGCCGGGTTGACCGAAGTTCTCCCGCGTGACGGCGCCGAACGGCCCTCCCGGATTAATGATTTCGATACGGTCGTCGAACCAAAAGACACGAACCGGCGCGTTCGTGTTTTCGTAGGTGCGGTGCATAACAGCATTGCGAATCAACTGTTGAAGAGCCACACGCGGATATGGGACTATCCTGACTTCTCGGCTTGATGATTTAATGTCAACTTCGCTGCGGTTATGAGAATCGATTTTCTCGTCGATCCGGCGCAGAACCTGTCCCAGGGCGCCTTCGATAAGGGCCTCATCGTGTATCGGATCCGTTATCCGCGTTCCTGCGATCCGAAGAAATTGTATGTATGCACCAGGCATCCAATCTCGCGGAGACACTCCGAGGACCAAGACGCCAAGAATCGTGGACGTAGGGTCGTCTACGGAGGCGACCATCCGACAAGAGGTCAGCCTTTGTTCGTAGGATCGCTCGTTGGCCGCTACAACATCCGGAGCAAGAGCATTGGGCAAATACTCCTGCTCGAACAATACCCGACTGAGAGCCGACAAATTGCACGAAGGCAGCGGCTGGACATCGAATGGGATGTCTCGATAGCGGCGCTTTTCGTTCAGAATACTCTCCTCTTGCGGAGTTGCTACAGCTCTTCGCGGCCCGATGCGGACCCAGATTCTTCCTCTGTACCGAACCGGCGGTGTGTCGGAAGGCTGTACGGTAATGACCGCCATTTCAGCGCCTTTTAGCGTGCGTTTTTCAACAAGAATTGAAGGCGGTGACAGAATGTTGCCGTCGGTCCTGATGTCGGAAAGCGTCCGGAGTAGTTCATCAGTAATGGACAAATTAGATGGAGCGCCATTGTTCTGCGCTCCTACAAAAAGAACACCAGGTCTTCGGTGATCAGGTAAATCGTTTGCGAAAGCACAGACTGCTTGTCGTCCAGTATCCGGTGCACTACCTTTCCAACTCTCCTTACGTTCGGCAAGGTCTGATTCGATATCGGCAAGAAGGGCTTCTATTTGTTCGTCAGTGTATTTCATCGTATCCTCCGCGGACCCTCAATTGTTCGATCGCTTCAGCCGGCGTTTGATCGATTCGTGAATAGCACATGTGGAACTCACCAGTCGGCGTTGCAGGACGATTCGGATCAGCGACGACGACGAATGTTTCTGCCCCCCAGGCGAGGACGCCTGGGCTACAGGGATGAACTCGTTGATGTAAGCGGTGACGCTCTTGTAAAGAGTGTACTCATCGCTGTTCAGACAGAAGGTGACGGTCTTGGTGTGCCGATCCGGGAAGAGCCGCTTCCCGTCTGCGTCCTTGAGGTCTTCTTTCAAGCGTCGGAGAGACCACGGTGAATCCTTGCCAAGTCGGAAAACGTCCTTGCGGATTGCTGTGGCTTGCTTTCCAAGGCGGTGTGGTTCCGGGAACAGGTCGGGATCGATGAGCCGAAGGAAATGGGCGAACTTATCCTCATCGCCGTGGTGTGGAGTAGCAGTTAGCAGCAGAACATGATCTGCGGATGCGGATAACTTTTCTGCTAGCTGGTAACGCTTTGTTTTATTTGCTTCATCGTTTCGGGTTGAAGACCGTTTGGTATAGGCACTGCACTTGTGAGCCTCATCTATAATAATCAAATCCCATTGCTGTGTAAGTCCTTTGCCAAGGATGGTCGCCACCTCTTCAGCAGAGATGACCGTCTCTTCCAAGGAACCATCAGGAAGGCGTACACGGCACTCATAGCCTGCCGAATCATCAGAATCGAGCGGACACGCATCCTCCAGGACAACCGGGACATCGAAATGCCCTGGGAGGAATATCCGCTGCCCAATATGAGATGTCAGCAGACTGTTACCCATTCCCACTCCTCTTGCGTGAGCGAACCTTTGTCTTTGGTTGATTCGTAGGAGATGTTGAAGATGGTCGGCTTTGGACGGAATTCGGACTTTTCTCTTGGTCTTTGTCTTGGCGCACCCACTCGTCTATCTCGGACAGTTTGAAACGAAAAAGCCTTCCCACTCGGTGAGTTGGCCCCCGTCCCTCGACCCATCGATAAATCGAATCCTTGGCCACCCCGAGGTGGGTGGCCACATATTCGACGCCTACCCAGCGTTCTTCAGTGGTCATCTTCTGCCTCTTGATCTCCTCTCTACGATATACCTACTGTTGCCAACAAAACTGGACAAAAGTATATTAAACTTTACCTTTCCTGCCAAGAGTAAAAAATGACTGGAGTTCAAGCTTTTCCCGTCGTTGACGTCATGTCCGAGGAGGTGGCTCCTGATAACGGGTCCTCTTTGAGTAATCCGTAACGCTGAATTTTGGTTCGCAGTGTCTTGCGATCAATCCCCAGTAACTGAGAAGTTCGTGTTTGATTCCAGGAAGTTGTTTTTAATGTCTGAAATATCTGCTCCCGTTCCGCTTCCTCAAGAGGTGTCAAATGTGGGCGTGTTGTCTCCTGCCCCGGACGGAATCTCTCCGGTAGGTTCTCCGGAAAAATCACCGCAAAGGGTGACATCAACAGTGTTTGCTGGAGGACATTTTCCAGTTCACGGACGTTACCGGGCCAGTCATATGCCAGCATACATTCCATGGCCTCATTGGAAATATGAAGGGAAGTATAACCCCATTTTTTCAGAAGATACTCGATAAGTTGCGGCAGGTCTTCCTTGTGTTGTCTCAGCGGCGGCGCATGCAGCCGCACCACAAAGCGATAGAGCAAATCAGACCGGAAGCGGCCTTTTTTTATCTCCTCATCAACATCCCGATTCGCCGCGGCGACCACCCGGACAGCAACATATCGCACCTCATGACCGCCGAGTCGTCGGACCTCCCCGTTCTGCATGAAGCGTAAGAGCTTCCCCTGGAGGGCAGGAGACATCTCGGTAATTTCATCTAAAAAAAATGTTCCTCCCTGGGCAGAGGCCAGCAAACCCTCATGGGAATGATCCGCTCCTGTAAAGGCGCCCTTTTCATAGCCGAATAGTTCCGATTCCAGCAGATTCTCAGGAATAGCGCCACAGTTCACAATCACAAAGGGACTTTCGCGGCGGGAACTCAGTTGGTGAAGGGCTCGAGCCGCCAGCTCTTTCCCCGTACCGCTTTCACCTTCGATCAGGACGCTGGCCCAGACGTCGGCTACCCGTGCGAGTTGCTTGTAAAATTCTACCATGACGGCGGAGGAACCTATAAATTGGGGTTCCTCTGCGGTTTTCGGCTGTCGCATATGTTGCTGTCGTAAATCCCGCACCTCGAAGACCTTTTTTACCTTGGAGCGGATGGCCTCCGGTGAGAATGGTTTGCTGATGTAATCCCAGGCGCCTAACCGTAAGGCTTCCATGATAGTCTCCAGAGAACCATAGGCGGTCACCAGGATCACAGGCAGTTCCGGCCACCGTTCCTGAACCTGGCGGAGGAAATGAAGACCATCAATCTCCGGCATACGGATATCGCTAATCAGGAGATTATACGCTGATAATTCCTTCCTGAGGGCCTCTTTGGCGGATGTACACGCATCAACATCATATCCCGCACGCAACAGTGTCTCCTGTAAAACCTCACAGGCCACAGAATCGTCATCAATTACGAGAATCCGGCAACGCATAGAGTCTTCCGTTACAGCTCCTCCTTACTTAAAGCAGGAAGATAGAACTTTTCAATATAATCCTTGACCATCCGCCGGGCAGAGAATCTTGAAGCGTTGCTCTTAATCGTTTCTTTCATCATTTTGACCCATTCTGTTGGAATCCCATCACTGGAAACCTTGTAGTAGAGAGGAATGATTTTCTCTTCGAGGATCTGGTAGAGCGCCTCGGCATCCGCACCGTCGCGATCGGCGCCGGTTTCCCCCTCACCGAAGGCCCAGCCGTTTTTGCCGTTAAACCCCTCCACCCACCAACCGTCAAGGATACTCAGATGGAGCACACCGTTCAGCGCGGCCTTCATGCCGCTGGTCCCGCATGCCTCTAATGGCGGTAACGGATTATTGAGCCAAACATCCACCCCATGGACGAGATACTGGGCAAACTGTTCGCCATAATCTTCCAGGAAGGCAATGCGTCCCCCCATCTCGGGATCACGGGCGGTATTGAAAACCCTCTGGAGAATACGCTTGCCCGGGTCATCGGCAGGATGGGCCTTACCGGCAAAGATAATCTGGATGGGTCTCCAACGACTTTTCAGGAGTTTTTTCAGCCTTTCCATGTTGTACAGGATCAGCTCCGCCCTTTTGTATGTGGCAAAACGGCGGGCAAAACCGATGGTTAGTATGGATGGATCCAGCATGGCCCCCATGGCTAACACTGTCGTGGTACTTGTCCGGTCCTCCAACCACCGCCGGCGGGCCCGTTCCCGGATGGCATTGATTAATTTCATCTTCAGCCAATAGTGGGTTTGCCACAGTTCCTTATCCGGGATTTCATCAATCCGGTCCCAGACAGCGGGATTGTCATGCTCCTGGAGCCATTGGGGGCCGAGATACCGGTTGAAGAGGAGTTCCATCTTCGGCTCTATCCAGGTGGGGACATGTATCCCGTTTGTTACATAGTCAATAGGAACATTTTCCGGGGGGAGATCCGGCCAGAGGCTCTGCCACATTTGACGCGCCACCTCCTGATGCCGCCTGCTGACTCCATTGTGATACGCCGATAATTTGAGGGCGAGGGCCGTCATATTGAAACCGGCGTGGGGCTCTCCAGGATGGATTCCAAGCTGAAGAAAACTGTCGCGATCAAGTCCCAGGCTGGGCCAGTAAGAACGAAAATATTTTTCTATCATGGGAAAGGGGAAGATTTCATGACCCGCCGCCACCGGGGTATGGGTGGTAAAAATAGTGGTGGCCCTCACCTCCTGTACGGCATCTTCGTAGTTCATCCCTCCCTGAACCCGGTCTCTGATCCTTTCCAGGAGGGCGAAGGCGCAGTGTCCTTCATTCAGATGAAGGAGGGAGTGCCTTATCCCCAGGGTATCAAGAATTTCCGATCCGCCAATGCCGAGGACGATTTCCTGACGAAGCCGCTGTTCAATATCCCCTATATACAGATGGGCCGACATCTGCCGGTTCCAGGGGTCATTCATCTCGATATCCGTATCCATCAGGTAGAGGGACACGCAGCCTATGGATATTCTCCATACAGCCACATGGATGGGAGGCTCGATGAGGGGGACCTTAATGGCCAGATGTTCCCCGTCTTCTTTTTTCAGGACACGGCTGATCGAGGCGGCATCACGGTCAAGCGCCTGATCCATGTTCTCCTGCCATCCGTCGTCACGGATCCGCTGGCGGAAATAACCCTCCGGATACATAAAACCGATGGCTACGATGGGAACCTTCATGTCGCAACACTCCTTGACAAAGTCACCGGCCAGGAAACCAAGCCCACCCGCATAGAAAGGGAGAGAATGGTGCAGTCCGTACTCTGCGGAAAAAAATGCAACCGGCTTTCTGTTAGAAACTATGCTTCTGGAGAAGTAATTTTCTGCCGAATGAATATTCTGGTTGAGTTGCTCCATGACTAAATCGTACTGATGGAGGTATTCGGGGTTTTCCGCTGCGGATGCTAAAATTTCCACGGGAATCTCTTTGAGCATCTTCACGGGGTTGTGGCCACTTTCCTTCCAGGCCTGCCGATCCAGTGTTTTAAAGAGCATCCTGGCCGCGGGGTGCCAGCTCCACCACAGGTTCATGGAGAGCGCCTCAAGTCCGCTTAATCTTTCCGGCAGATGAGGGAAAACCCCCTGTTTAATTTTCATGAAATTTCCCCTCTATTATCTCATCGCAGGCAGTTATTATGGCTTTTGCCTTGTCCTTAGGGAGGTGCCCCATTCCCAGGTTGGACAGGATAAGGCCCCCTCCCCGAGGCGGTAGACATTCGTTTGGTTTTGTGATAACAATTATCATGGAAAATGTCAAAAGTTTTAAGGATAACTTGCAACGGAAAGTATAAGCGAATTCCTTAAAGGTGGGGGTTTATAAGGAAAATCCATCTTCCCTTTGCGCTCTCTGCGCCTTTGCGGTGAAATAGTGCGTTTAATTTTTGGTAACTATTCAGCCACTAAGACACCAAGGCACTAAAATTAAAGTATTATTCTTATTATCTCTTTAAAAGGACAACTATATAATACCTTCCTGATAATTTTAATTATCAAAGTTGTCAGATAGTGAGCTGAAATTTATAAATAACCTTTGTGTCTTTGTGCCTTGGTGGCGACCTGAGTAGTTACAATTTTTGTACAGTGAAAAGGAGAATAGCATGAGAGAGTTCATGGGCAGTCCTGTCCCGACACTTTCGAGGGGGGAAAAACTATGCGGTTTTCGCATCTTAAGGGTAGAACAGATACCGGATATTCGTGTTACCGCTTATGAAATAGAACATGAAATAACCGGCGCCAAGGTGCTTCATCTTCACTGTCACGATCGGGAAAACCTTTACGCCATCGGTTTTGGCACCCCACCAGCTGATTCTACTGGCGTTCCACATATCCTGGAACATGCCGTGCTTGCCGGTTCTGAAAGGTATCCCTTGAAAGATGTATTTAATGAGCTGCTCAAGGGAACGCTTCAGACCTTTATCAATGCCTTTACCTATCCTGATAAGACCATCTACCCGGTGGCAAGCCAGGAGAGAAGCGACTTCTTTAATCTTGCCCGCGTCTATACCGACCTCGTCTTGAGACCACGACTTCTGCAGAAGACATTTTATCAGGAGGGCCACCACCTGGAGTTTTCCCGTCATGAGGATATCACAAGCGAACTTGTCATCTCGGGAATCGTTTACAATGAAATGAAAGGGGCATATTCGTCGCCGGATACGCTGATGTCCAGGGAAATCCAGCAAAATCTGTTTCCCGATACAACCTATGCCTTTGATTCGGGAGGAGATCCGGATATTATCCCTTCTCTTACCCATGAGCAGCTTAAGACATTCCACCGTACCTACTATTCGCCGACTAATGCCCGTATCTTCCTCTATGGAGATATATCAACGGGGGATCACCTCGTTTTTTTGGAAGAGATGCTTAACGGATTTGAACGGGTACCGGTGAACTCATCCATTAAAAGTCAGACACGGTGGCCGCAACCGGCTTCTGTGCACAGTTTTTATCCCATTGGTAGAGAAGAGGATACGAGGGGAAAAACGGTCGTCAATTGTGCCTGGATGATTGTAGAAAATACTGATTATGAAACAGTCCTTCTCCTTGAGATCGTCTCCGGAGCCCTGGTCGGAAGCGCCGCCGGTCCCCTTCGCAAGGCCCTGATTGATTCCGGTCTCGGTGAGGACCTCTCTCCCATAACAGGACTTGAACGTGACCTGAAACAGGTCGTTTTTGCTGTGGGGCTCAGGGGTTCTGATCCCGGAAAGGCCGGTCGCATTGAATCATTGATCCTCAATACCTTACAAAAGGTGGCAAAGACAGGTTTTGATCGTGAATTAATCGAGGGCGTCCTTCATCAGGTTGAGTTTCACGGGCGGGAGATCGTGCGCGACTCGCTTCCCTATGGGATTATCCTTATGGGGAGGGCTTATCATACCTGGCTTTACGATGGCGACCCTTTGACAGGCATGAATTTCCCCCGGATCATAAAAGAGATACGCGACAAGTGGGAAGCGAGACCAGAACTGTTTCAGGATATCGTCCGGACATGGTTCCTCGATAATCCCCATCGTCTCCTTTCCGTTCTGGAACCGAGTAAGACCTTGCAGGAGGAGGTGGAGGAGAAAAGCAAGAAGAGGATGACCCGGCTTAAGGCGTCTCTCTCCTATGAAGAACTTGAGAACATCCATCGAGAGGCCGCTTCGCTGATGGATTTTCAAACTGAACCGGATCCCCCCGAGGCATTAGCCACACTTCCAAAATTAAAGATCGGCGACCTCCGCCGGAAAGTAGAGATAATTCCTACCGAAAAAACGTCAATTAATGGTGTCCCTGCCATGGTCCATGACATCTTTGCCAACGGAGTTGCCTATCTGGATATGGCCTTTGATGTATCTGATATTCCCGAAGATCTGCAGATCTATCTTCCCCTTTTAGGAAAGCTGATGATCAATATGGGGGCAGCCGGTCTCACATACGAGGAAATGGCAAAGCGGATCGCCTTAAAGACGGGAGGGATCGGTTGTCACCTGACGGCAGGTATGGTTACAGATGGTAAAGGGAACTGGCAGAAAATGATCTTTCGTATGAAAGCCCTTCACCGAAATATTGTAGATGCTGTGAGGATCGTCTCCGATATTCTGGTCTCCGGGGACCTTTCCGATGAAACTCGGTTGCGGAATCTGCTTGCGGAGAGGAAGAACCGGCTCCATGCGTCTGTAATCCCTTCCGGCCATGTCTTTGCACGTCTGACGGCGGGAGCAGCCTTTTCTGTACCGGCATACAGGGACGAACAGTGGCACGGAAGGACACAACTTCGTTTCTTGAACGGTATTACCGACCAATTTAATGAAGGGAAGGAAGAGCTACAGGAGAAATTAGCGCGCCTCCAGCAAATGATCTTCCGAAAAGAAAGACTGATCTTGAATTTGACCGCAGATGCAGAAGGACTTGCTATCTTCACTGAGGGGACCTCCGAGCTTGTTGAGCGGTTGGCAACCGGCGGGACTGCAGCGGTTCCCGGTATTCCTGAGGTACATCCCATCCATAGAGGTATTGCGATTCCGGCACAGGTCTCCTATGTGGCCATGGTCATGTCCGCACCTGCCTATGCGGATTCCCTTGTTGCCCCTCTGCTGGTTGCCGCAAGATATCTGTCAAGCGGCTATCTCTATAAGCATATCAGGGTTCAGGGGGGGGCCTATGGGGGCATGTCGCAGTACGATCCGGTCAGTGGCCTTTTTGCCCTCCTCTCCTACAGAGATCCGCATATTGTCAGAACTCTGAAAGTTTATGATGAGGCCGTAGATTTTATCTGTCAGAGTAAAATAGCAGAGGAGGAGCTTGAAAAGGCCGTTATCGGAACAATCGGGATCCTCGACAAACCGATGGATCCGTCGAGCCGGGGATATGTCGCCATGATTCGAGACTTCATCGGCCTTACCGATGAGAACCGCCGGAAACTCCGCGATGAGATCCTTGACACAACAGCGGACAGGTTTCAGGAGATAGCTTCTCGCTATTTTATTTCCGCGGTTAGATCGGCTGTAGTAGCCGTATATGCCGCGGAAGATGAACTTTGCAAGGCCAACGAAGCCCTGGAAACAAAACTCGAAATGGAAACACTGACATAGTTTTGTAATTAAGGAGTCGGATGTGGAGTTAAGGAGGTTAATGCCTAAGATATTATTTATGGGAACGTCGGAATTTGCTGTACCATCGTTGGCAATACTCATCAGAAACGGTTATCCGATTGTTGGTGTTGTTACGCAGCCTGACAGGCCAAGGGGGAGGGGGAAAATGGTTCAGCCTTCACCGGTCACGATTTTTGCCGAGAGGAATAATCTTTCTGTCATACAACCTGAACATGTGAGAGATAAAGAGTTCCTGGATGTCTTCAGGAACCTCTCTCCCGATGTGGTGGTCGTTGCAGCATTTGGGCAGATCCTTCCCCGGGAAATCATCGGGACCCCGCCAATGGGCTGCGTTAATGTCCATCCCTCCCTACTGCCAAAGTACAGGGGGGCGGCGCCGATCAACTGGACCCTTATACATGGAGAAGAGAAAACGGGTGTCACTATCATCCTCATGAATGAGGGTATGGATTCGGGGGATATACTCCTCCAGGAAGAAACCCTGATCGGGCCGGAGGAAACATTTGGCGAACTACATGACAGGCTCTCAAAGATGGGGGCAGAACTGCTTCTGAAAACGATAGGAATGATTGTAGAAGGCGCCATCAAGCGGATACATCAGGATTTATCTGCTGCCACCTATGCCCGTAGATTAAATAAGGAAGATGGCCGTATCCGCTGGGACAACAACGTCGCTGATATCATTAATCTCATCAGGGGGCTCTCCCCCTCTCCCTGCGCCTATACCTTTTTAGAGGGTAACAAGCTCAAGATATTTACGGTAAGGGGAGAAGAAGTATCTATAACCGAACCTGCCGGGAAGATTGGCAGGGAAACGGAGAAAGGTCTCCATGTAGCGGCAAAAAATGGATACATTTATTTGTATGATGTGCAACTGGAGAACAGAAAGAGGATGTCTGTTCATGATTTTTTGAGGGGTTACCGAATCGCACCGGGAGCAACCTTCGAATAGGCCAATCGGAAGCATCTAAAATAAGTGAGAGGAAAAGGTATTTTCGGGAAAAAGATTGACAAATGGTGGTTATAATAATAAAATTCATTTTTTTCGCAGGTATCAATGAGGATGAACAAGAAAAGGGCCTTCGAGATTATCGCAAACTTTTCCAGGTCAAAAGTCCTGGTAGTTGGGGATATGATGGTTGACCATTTTATATGGGGAAAGGTCTCCCGTATTTCTCCAGAGGCCCCTGTCCCCGTTTTGGAGGTACATTCCGATAATCTTCTTCTTGGTGGCTGTGCCAATGTACTGAATAACATCTATTCCCTGGGATGTAAGGTCTATGGGTCAGGTGTTGTGGGGGCTGATGAGATGGGGAAGAGGCTGTTGGATGAATTCCACAAAAGAAATATCAGTACCGAGGGAATTATCGTAGAGTCCGACAGACCTACCACGATAAAGACGAGGATTATTGCTCACAGCCAGCAGGTGGTAAGATTTGACAGGGAAAGCAGGGAACCTGTGCAACAGAAGAGTATTGAAAGAATGATAGAATATATCAAGACGGTGCGTGCCGACCTGGGGGCTATTGTCATTTCTGATTACAATAAAGGGGTTATTACAAAACCCCTATTGGATGGGATCCGTGATCTCATAGCGGACAGGAGTATAGCAGTCTGTGTGGATCCAAAGCAAAGCGATTTCTCTCTTTATCAGGGGTTTGACGTTATCACGCCCAATCATTATGAGGCCGGCCAGGCCATCGGGATAGAAGATATAAAAAAGAATAAGGTCGAAAAGGGTAATGGTATCTATGAGGCGGTAAGGGCAATTTTAGCTCAGTTCCATTTAAAGGCCATGCTCATCACAAGAGGTGAGGAGGGGATGAGTCTCCTTGAAGAAAATGGAAAAGTTGTTCATATTCCTGCCAGAGCAAGAGAAGTTTTTGATGTGACTGGGGCCGGAGATACGGTCATTGGAGTCTTTGCCCTTTCCCTTGCCGCCGGAGCCACTTTCAGGGAAGCAGCCATCCTGGCAAATCATGCTGCGGGAGTTGTGGTGGGAAAAGTGGGTACGGCCACCGTCTCTCCCGAGGAACTCAGGAAGGCGCTATGAGTAAACCCAAATGTGCACAGGCGGTAAAACTCATAACAAGCATCATCTCCGGAGAGAAGGAGAAGCTCAGTGAGACACTGGAAGTACTATCCGGGCAATATGGAAGGGTTGACTTTATCAGTACCATGTTTCCTTTTAGTTATACCGATTACTATGCCGAAGAGATGGGGTCAACCCTGGTGAGGCGTTTCGCTTCTTTTGAGTCACTGGTACGACCTGAGACGCTCCCCGATATTAAACTGTGGACGAATACTATAGAGGACAGGTTTTCGGCAAAGGGTAAAAGACAGGTGAATATTGACCCGGGATACATGTCTTATGCCCATATAATCCTTGCCACAGGAAAGGGTTATACGCATCGTCCCTATCTGAGAAATGGCATTTATGCCGATTTGACCCTCGTGTACATAGACGGCATGTTTCATTCCCTCCCCTGGACTTACCCCGATTATGCAGAAGGGGAAGCTATTGAGATGTTTAACAAGATCAGGGCAAAGTATGTTGTCCAAAGGACTCTATAATGATTAGAAGCATGACCGGTTACGGGAGAGCCGAATTACTTCTCGAAGATAAGATGTTGGTAGGGGAGATAAAATCTTTCAATCATCGCTATCTGGAGGTTTCTCTCCGGCTTCCAGGCATTCTTCTCCCTCTCGAACTTGAGATAAGGAAAAAGATCGGTGGACGTCTTTCCCGGGGAAGGATCGAAGCCACCATCAAGATGGACTCCGAAAGCGGTGAAGATGTTGGTTCCAGATTTGAGCTAAACCTTCCACTCATTCGAAATTACCACGAATTGCTCGTTAAGTTGAAGGAGGAGTTCAACCTTAAGGGAGAAATTACTCTGGAGATGATGACAGGTTTCAAGGATGCCTTTGTTCCTCCGGAAGCCGGCAAGAATCTGGTTGATATATGGGAAAGAATAGAAAAGGTCCTCGATGAGGCGATAACAGACCTTATAAAAATGCGGGAAAAAGAAGGAGAAGTTATTTACCGTGATTTGATTTCGAGGATTGATGCGATCACGGAATGCCTGGAGGCCACCATGTTAAGGGCTCCTCAGGTCGTCATGGAATATCAAAAGCGGCTCGCCAGCCGGGTGAAGGAACTCACAAGCGGTATCACAATTGATGAGTCTCGATGGAGTCAGGAAGTTGCCATCATGGCGGAAAAAATGGATATTACAGAGGAAAGCATACGCCTTAAAAGCCATATCAGTCAGTTCTGTGACCTCATCAACAGCGATGAAGTTGTGGGGAGGAAGGCTGATTTTTTGCTTCAGGAGATGGTAAGAGAAGTGAACACCATAGGTTCCAAGGGTTGTGATGCAGATATATCCCGAAGAGTTGTTGAGATTAAGAGCGAACTGGCCAAATTAAGAGAACAAGTGCAGAATCTTGAATAATGGCAGCATGAAGACAGAGGAGGGGCTGTTTATCGTAGTTTCCGCTCCCTCCGGTACCGGCAAGACCTCTATATGCAGAGAGTTTCTGAAGGTATACCCGAACGTCAAGTTTTCTGTATCTTACACTACAAGGCCGCGCCGCCCCGGAGAAGTTCATGGAGAGGATTATTTTTTTATTTCCAGGGAATCATTTAAGGAGCGAATTGCGCAGGGGGAATTTGCCGAATGGGTTGAAAATTACGGCCACCTCTACGGAACGTCAAGAAAAACCATGAAAGATTTTCTGGATAAAGGCGCCGACATTATTCTGGACATTGAGCCACGAGGTGCAAAGACGTTAAAACAGAGTTATCCCCGGGGGATATTTGTGTTCATACTTCCTCCATCAATTAGTGAGTTAAAGGCGAGATTAAGTAAAAGAGGGGCAGAAGATGATGCAGCAATGAAAAAACGTCTGGAGGCAGCCATGGATGAGATCAGAGAGGTTGCCTGGTATGACTATGTCGTTTTTAATGACAAGCTTGGGCGTGCTGTATACTACCTCGGAGCGATCTATGTGGCGGAGAAAAGCAGAAGAGAGCGGCCGGCAGTATTGAGTAAGATAAGTGATTTTCTTAGATAATTGGAGGTCTTAAATAATATGGCAAGGATTACTGTGGAAGATTCTTTGAAATTGGCAAAAAACCGGTTTGCCCTGGTCTTGCTGACGGCAAGACGGGCGAAACAACTTCTCAGAGGGACAAAGCCTTTGACAGACGTTAAGAATAACAGGGAAATTGTGGCTGCCCTGAGGGAGATTGCCATGGGAAAGGTTACTTACGCCCATCCCGAATTTTTACGAGGGACCAGGGAAGATTTCAAACCAATCCCGAATTATACGGAATTTGTTGGCGACGATGGAGACACGGAATAGAGATCCAAAGGATATGCTGATTTTTGCCCTGGATATTGGAGAAGGTATCGGAGAAGCAATCTCCTGGGTAGAACGTCTCAGGAACCATGTAGGAATGTTTAAGGTCGGCAAGGAATCCTTTACCCGTTATGGTCCCGAAATCGTCTCCAGGATAAAAGAGAAGGGGGGTAAGGTTTTTCTTGATTTAAAATTTCATGATATTCCTAATACCGTTGCCAGGGCTGCTGAAGCAGCCGTGAAGATGGGGGTTGCGATGTTCGACGTGCATGCCCTTGGCGGGAAAAGGATGATGGAGAAAACAGTTGCTGCGGTTAAAAGGATAGCGGGACAGGCAGGTTTACCAGCACCGATGATCCTTGCCGTGACTGTGCTGACCAGTTTGAACGATAACGATCTCAGGAAATTAGGGTTTAGTCAGCGGGCATACGAAATTGCTTTAAATTTGGCAAAGGTTGCACAGGACGCCGGGGTCTCCGGGGTTGTAGCTTCGGCCCGTGACATTTCTAACATCAGGGAGTTCTGCGGACAGGATTTTTCCATTGTAACGCCCGGTATCAGGGGGGTCATGGAAGTTGCAGATGATGATCAGGAAAGAACAACGACTCCCGAAGATGCCATCGCCCTGGGCGCCGATTACATTGTCGTCGGCAGGCCGATCAGGATGGCCGGGGACCCGGTAGAAGCGGCAGAGGAAATTCACCATGCCATATCAAGGGGACTTTTGCTGCGAGAAAAATCGGAAACCAAACACAAATTAAGTGCCTAAAGTGATCTAAAGTTTAAAGTGCCTAAAGTTATTTAAGATGGAAATTCCTATACTATTGAGCGGATAGACGGGGGGAGTACTGTGCAGATCATTTACGGTATCAACCCTGTGATGGAGGCTTTCAGACACGGTAGTATAAATATCGAGAAGGTCGTTGTCGCCCCGGGGAGAGGAGGAGAGCCTCTCCGTAAGATTTTAAATCTGGCCAGAGAGAAGGATATCCCTGTAGAATTTAAGGACAGGACATATATAGACAGACTGGCAGGCAATAAATCTCATCAGGGAATTATCGGTCTTTGTAAAGCATTCTCCAATGCCAGTGTGGACGAGGTAGTTGCCCATCGTCACGAGTCTTTCAAAAACGATTTGATCCTCATCCTTGATGGGATTACTGATCCTCAAAACTTAGGTTCTCTGATCAGAACAGCTCATTGCTGTGGGGCTAATGGGGTTATCATCCCTGAAAAGCGTGCCGTATCGGTTACAGGAACGGTGATGAAGGCATCCGCCGGAGCGGCCCAATATACCCCTATTGCCATGGTGGTTAATCTATTTCGTACCATTGAATATTTGAAGAAAAAAGGATTCTGGATATACGGCGCCGATGCCCATTACGGTAAGGAGATTTGTAACCATGATTTTGACGGTCATATTGGCCTCGTGATGGGAAGCGAAGGGAAAGGGATCAGTCCCCTGATCAAAAAAGGTTGTGATTTCCTGGTATCTATCCCCCTGATGGGGAATGTTGATTCTCTTAATGTTTCGGTGGCGGCAGGGATCATCATGTATGAGATATTAAGAAAATGGGAGGCTGTGGGAGGGCCACGCTCCGTCGTGGCCGTTGAAAGGGGGTTGGTGCGATGCCGGTCTTCTTATGGGAAGCAACAACAAAAAAGGGCGAATTGAAAAAAGGAGAGATGGACGCTCCTGATGAGACTGTCATTAGAGGACTTCTTCGCCGACAGGGTTTAAAATCCATCACGGTAAAGAAAAAACCGAAAGATCTACTCGAATATCTCCCCTTCCTCAAACAAAAGGTTAAGGGAAAGGATATTGTTGTCTTTGCCCGAATATTTTCCACAATGATCAATGCCGGTCTTCCCCTTATCCAGTGCCTCGATTTGCTGGCCACTCAGGAACAGAATAAGACCTTTTCTAAAATTATTACCTCCATCAAGGAAGATATTGAAGGCGGTTCAACACTTTCCGATGCTTTGAAAAAGTATCCAGACATTTTTGACGAGCTGTTTGTTAACCTCGTGACAGCAGGGGAGTCCGGCGGTATCCTTGATATCATCCTTGCCCGTCTTTCCGGTTACATGGAAAAGGCGATGAAATTAAAAAGCAAGGTAAAAGGCGCTATGACCTATCCGGCAAGTGTCCTCGTTATTTCCATAGGCGTCGTTAGCCTATTGCTGCTTAAAGTAATCCCTGTTTTTCAAAAGATGTTTGAAGGTATGGGCGGGGCGCTACCGGCGCCGACGCAGTTTCTCGTCAATGCCAGTCAGTTCATGCAAGACTACTTCCTCCATATGATTATTGCTGTGGCCGTAATAATATATGTCTTCAGAAGATACTACCGTACCGAGAAGGGCAGACTCCAGGTAGATTCTCTTGTCCTCAAGGCGCCGGTCTTTGGTCCACTCCTTAAAAAAGTTGCAGTGGCGAAATTCAGCAGAACCCTTTCCACCATGATGTCAAGCGGAGTCCCGATCCTTGAGGGACTCGCCATTGTTTCTAAGACCGCAGGCAATAAAATTATTGAGAATGCTCTACTGGAAACAAGGAAGTGTATCAGCGAGGGGAGAACCATTGCGGAACCTCTGTCCGAAAGTGATATCTTTCCCCCTATGGTAGTTCAGATGATCGCCGTTGGTGAGGCGACAGGCGCTCTCGATGCCATGCTGAGCAAGATTGCGGATTTTTATGATGATGAGGTGGATGCGGCTGTAGATACGATGACGGCCTTGCTTGAACCTTTCATGATGGTCTTTTTAGGAGGCGTTGTGGGGGGAATGATCATCGCCATGTATCTTCCCATCTTCCAGATGGCTTCGGTAGTAGGAGGATAGTGATTGGTGTTTTGGCCTGTCTTACTGATTGTTGAGTGCTGACGGTTGAAGGCTTTAAAAAATGGTCGGGATGGCGCGATTTGAACGCGCGACTACTGCGTCCCGAACGCAGTGCCCTACCAGACTGGGCCACATCCCGACATGGGACAGAAGATATATAATTTATTTCCTAATGTCCATATTTTTTTGAGGATCAAGAGTATTATTATGCGACAGACTTCTGAAAGTATCCTATCCGCTATAGGCAATACCCCCCTTGTGGAAATCCGCCGGCTGAATTCCAATAAGAGGGTTAAAATTTTTGCAAAATTAGAGAGTTTTAACCCTGGCGGCTCCATCAAGGACAGGCCGGCTCTTTATATGATTAATGAAGCCGAAAAGCGGGGGGAACTGACTAAGGATAAAATTATCTTAGAGCCCACCAGTGGCAATACCGGTATCGGTCTTGCGCTTATCGCAGCCGCTAAAGGTTATAAGTTATGCCTCGCCATGCCCGAGTCCGTCAGCGAGGAAAGAAAAAAGATACTAAAGGCCATGGGTGCAGAATTATACCTTACCCCAGCAAGCCTCGGTACCGATGGTGCGATAGAAATGGCCTACAATATGATGCGGGAACACCCGGAAAAGTACTTCGTTCCAGACCAGTTTAATAATCCCGATAATATTGCGGCTCATTACTATGGAACGGCAGAAGAAATATGGCAACAGACAGGTGGAGCTGTAACAATGATTGTCGCCACCCTGGGGACGACCGGTACCGCCATGGGTATTTCCAGACGACTTAAAGAGTATAACCCGGCAATAAAAATCATCGGGGTGGAACCTTACCTGCAACATAAGATCCAGGGCTTAAAGAATATGAAAGAGTCCTATCGGCCGGGAATCTTTGACAAAAACCGCTTAGATGAAAAGATCAATGTCCTCGACGAAGATGCCTTTGAAATGGCCAGGCTGCTGGTCAGAGAAGAAGGAATCTTAGTCGGGATGAGTTCCGGGGCTGCCATGCACGTGGCCATACAGAAGGCTAAGGAGATGGAAGAAGGCCTGCTTGTGGCGATTCTTCCCGACAGTGGCGAGCGCTACCTCAGTACCGAACTCTTTACCTATAAGGAACAGTCTACCCTGCGCCTGTACAATACCCTGACCAGGGGAAAAATGTTCTTCAAACCGCTAAACCCTGAAGAGATACTGATGCACTCATGTGGACCTACTGTCCATGAAGTTCCCCACCTCGGGAGCTACCGTCGTTTTGTTGTTTCCGATGTTGTACGGCGTTACCTTGAGTATAAAGGGTATAAGGTCAGGCACGTGATGAACATTATTGATCTGGCAGACAGTTCCATCAAGGGGGCAGAGCTCACCAATATGGAGCTTTCTGCCTATACGGAAAGATGTGCTTCCGTATTCCTTAAAGATATTGATAAGCTGAATATCAAACCTGATCCGGCCTACCCGCGGGCAAGCGGGAATGTAGACGCTATGCTGGAGCTTGCCGGTAAACTTGTAGAAAAGGGATGCGCTTACGAAAAGTTGGGGTCTGTCTATTTTGATATATCAAGACTTAAAGATTACGGTTGCCTGTCCGGTATAAACCTCGGTAATGTTGACTATGGCAGGACAGTAGATCTCGACGATTACGAGAAAGATAGTCCGGGAGATTTTACCCTCCTGAAGAGACCAAACCTCTCTGAATTAAAGAGAGGCATCTATTTCAAGACCAGGTGGGGGAATGTCAGACCGAGCTGGCACCTTGAATGTGCCGCCATCTCCCTGAAATATCTTGCTGAGACCTTCGACATCCATGCCAGTGGGGCCGATATAGTTTTCCCGCACTGTGAAAATGTTATGGCCATCGGGAAAGCGGCAACAGGTAAGCGCATTGCCAATTACTGGCTCAATACGGAACTGGTGATGGTGGAGAAAAAGAAGATGTCCCGTTCTCTTACCAACGTCCTGACTATAGAAGACCTGGAGAAAATGGGATATGACGGTAAAGAAATTAGATTTTTTCTCCTCAGTTCTCATTACAGAAAACCGCTGCATTTTTCCTTTGGCGCCCTGGAAACGGCAAAAAATACGATCAAAAAACTTAATAGATTCATCCAGAAGCTGATTCGTTTTACCTCCGCAGATGGCGGTTACGCCGATACCGATCAATATATTTACGATGTTAAACAGGGGTTTGCCGATGCTATGGACGATGACTTCAACATTTCCGGCACCTTAGCCTTTCTCTTTGAGTTTGTGAAAAAGATCAATCTTCCCCTCTGTCGGGGAGAGTTGAACGAAAAACAGAGGGATGATGTCAAGAACACGATGAAAAAGATAGATGCCGTCCTTGGCATCATGGATTTTGAAGAGGAAACCATAAGTGAAGAGGTCAGGCGCCTTCTAACAGAAAGAGATGCTGCAAGAACGGCCGGTAGATGGAAAGAAGCCGATGCGATCAGGCAGAGACTATCTGAAATGAGGATTGAGATTTCTGATACCCCAAAAGGGGTTATATGGAGATTAAAATAACTACTCAGGTTCAAAGTTCCGGGGTTCACGGTTCAAGGTTAGAAAACGATGAACAGGGGGAAAGATGATGAATGGAGATATAAGAAAATCGGTTATTGCCGGATCATGGTATCCTGGAAATCCAAAAGTTTTGCGGGCAGATATTGAAAACTTCTTCCATAATTTAACTGAGGAAAAAGTAAAGGGAAGGATTATTGGCCTCATCGCACCCCACGCAGGGTATATGTATTCCGGCCAGGTCGCCGCCTATGCTTACAAACTTGTTAGAGGAGCAACCTTTGATGCGGTTATTATTGTAGGACCGAGCCATCGGGTATCCTTCCGAGGAGTTTCTGTCTATAACAAGGGGGGGTATGAGACACCGCTTGGCGTTGTCCCTGTGGATGCAGCCCTGGCGGAAAAGATAATGACCAGAAGTAGCGTAACATCCTGTATCCCCAGTGCCCATACGCAGGAACATTCTGTTGAGATCCAGCTCCCCTTCCTTCAGGTGGCCCTCGGTGAATTTAGTTTTGTTCCCTTTGTCATGGGGGACCAGGATCGTCAAACCTGCGAAGACCTGGCCGAGGCCATCTTTAAGGCTATTGGGAATCAAAATGTTCTGATCATCGGGAGCTCCGATCTCTCACATTTCCATCCCTATGAGAAGGCTGTGAAAATGGATGCTGTGGTTCTTGCCCATATAGAGAGGATGGACGCCCAAGGGCTCTTAGAAGATATGGGAAACAACGTCTGTGAGGCCTGCGGAGGAGGACCGGCTGCTGTGACCATGATGGTGGCAAAGAAAATTGGTGCGGACAGGGTAAAGGTATTGAAATATGATAATTCAGGAGATGTAACGGGAGACAGGACAAGCGTCGTCGGATATACATCCGCTGTTCTTTATGCAAGTGAAACCTCGATGGTTAAAGATCAGGGGCACAACGGAGTGGGAGACGACACAGGTCTTTCTGAGGCGGAAAAAAAAGTCCTCCTTGATATTGCAAAAAAAACCATTGAATGCCGACTTTCCGCCAGAGATGTTCCTGAATTTCATGTTGACTCAGCACGTCTGGGGGAGAAGGGGGGGGCATTTGTTACCCTCAAGAAACATGGGCAGTTGAGGGGCTGCATCGGTTATATCGAGGCAATAAAGCCCCTGTATAAAGCCATTGAAGAGATGGCAATAGCTTCCGCCTTCAACGATCCGAGATTTCCTCCCTTAAGGCGTGAGGAGTTCGAGCATTTGGCGATTGAGATTTCCGCCCTCACCCCACTGAAGGAGATCAAAGGTATCAATGATATTGAGGTCGGCATCCATGGTATTTACATCGTAAAAGGCTTTTACTCGGGATTACTTCTTCCCCAGGTGGCCAGCGAGCATAAATGGGACAGGTTAACCTTTATCGAGGAAACATGTCATAAGGCGGGGCTTCCCCCCCAGGCATGGAAAGATAAAGATACAAAAATTTATATCTTCTCCGCAGACATTTTTAGTGACAAGGACTAAGTTCCTATATATTTACAGATGGACGCCGGAGTGGTGAAACTGGTAGACGCAGGGGACTCAAAATCCCCCGGGCCTTGCGCCCATCCCGGTTCGACCCCGGGCTCCGGCACCAAGCTAAATCAAGGGATTAGCCATTTTTGGTTAATCCCTTTTTTCGTGCCTCGAAGGCTCTTGAAGTAATACCTTAACTATTTCCTCTGCAAGATTACCACGGCCATTTCAGAGGGTATCAACAACAAGATAAAACGCTTGTCCCGAATGGCGTACGGTTATAGAAATGTCCACTACTTCCTACTCAAGATCCATCAGCACTGTGGGTTGCTCAACCCGAGACTTTCAACTTAAACACGAAAGACCCACTTTTTAATTCTTCTGCGGAGATTTCACGGTCACGCACCATCTGAGACAAAAGGCCGCGACCGATTGTTTCACCGGCATGTATAGGTATTACCGTACACCTACCGTCAACATGCTGAAGGAAATTATGGCTGCCTTTCCGTCGAATGACCTCAAAGCCAATACTGTCCGGCATGAAAGTTGCTTTTACTGGGCATGTTTTTAAGAACATAGGTGCGATTCCTTCCTTACCGAACACTCCTTAAAAAAATTTTCACCAACCCTTCATTTTTTGCTGGACTCTTACATTTTTTTATGTTATGTCCCACGGCATGGAGCAATTCATGACCGTTAATGTCCAGCAAATCCAACAGTTGCTCGCTGCCAATCCCGACTGGCGTCGTACCCGTCTCTCTGTGGAACTCTGCAAATTATGGAATTGGCAAAGCCCGAAGGGACAGTA